>Ga0209269_1000110_pt1 | contig 131567 bp, 121 predicted proteins | sample MTBAKMMethaMetaG_FD_187455 | JGI IMG/M metagenome (GOLD analysis project Ga0209269, IMG submission 187455) | Enrichment culture microbial communities from Arthur Kill intertidal strait, New Jersey, USA, that are MTBE-degrading - MTBE-AKM (Arthur... | ecosystem: Environmental > Aquatic > Marine...
CAACGATAAGCGAAGCATAGGCTCGGTTCTTTCAGGTGTCCTATCATGCGTAGTGCCAACACATTTTTTGTGCGTCGTATTGACCCGGAATCGTTCAATTATTTTTTTTCAACTGTAGAAGATGAGTCAAGTTGCGATTCAGTTTGTCAGTGAATTGCAGCGGCATGAAAAAAGTGCTTTCTTTCCCTCATGGGGGCCAGCAAAGAACCGGAGCGATTCCCCTGCCTCCGATAAAGGCCTTGGGAGGGAACCGGAGGGCTTTTGGGTGTTTGATGCAGCGCTTTCACCTTGACAAGCCGGCGGGTGCCGGGAATAAAGGTTTGATTCTCCAGTCTTGTCAGGGTAAGTAAATAAAAAAAGGAACGGAAGATTGAATCCTGCCCCAGCACAAAACCGGCCTGTTTTTCAGGATCGCACGGCTCACCTCCTTTCCCGCGACAGATGCACCGGCTGCGGGGCCTGCTTCAATGCATGCCCGACCGGTGCTCTGGGGATGGAGGCGGATGCGGATGGTTTCAAATATCCGCGGATTGAACCCGCCCTCTGTTCGAATTGCGGTCTCTGCACCCTCAGCTGCCCGGCTCTCAAGCCTGTTCAGGACAACCTCAAATCCCCCGAATGTTATGCGGTCTGGGCAAGTGATGCAATTCGCAGTCAGAGTTCTTCCGGCGGAGCTTTCACCCTGTTGGCCGAGTTTGTGATCGATCAGGGAGGGTATGTTTGCGGGGCGGCCTTTGATGATGAGTGGCGTGTCCGCCATGTGTTGGTCGACACGATTGACGGCCTGGCGCAACTGCGAGGCTCAAAATACCTGCAAAGCGACACCGGAGATATGTATCGGCAGATCAAAAACCTGCTGGAACATGGCAGAATGGTTCTTTTTTCCGGATGCCCCTGCCAGGTTGCCGGTCTTGCAGGCTTCCTGGGAAGGAAACCGGACAATCTCCTCACTGTCGATATATTCTGCCATTGCATAGCCTCCCCCGGGACCTGGGGAAAATATCTGCAGGAGCGGTTTCCGGAGAAAAAACCTGACGCCGTCAATTTCCGCGACAAGGCGGTCAACGGCTGGACCTGCACGAAAAGCAGCATAACCGTGAACGGGAAAAAACAGGTCACCGATGAGTATATCAAGGGTTTTCATCGCGCCCTGTATGCGCGCCAATCGTGCGAATCCTGTCAGTTCTCCCATTTTCCGCGCCAGGGCGATTTTACCATCGGGGACTGGTGGGGGATTGGGAAATTCAATCCGGCCTTGAACGACAACCGGGGAACATCCCTTCTGCTTGTCAACAACCATGCAAAAAAGGAAGCAGCGGCTGCCGTCAAGAGCAAGGCGAGGCTTTTTGAGCCCGTCCCACTTGAATATATCGGGGACAACGGCCACGTCAAAGGTTCTTTGAAACTGCCGGAGGGCCGCAGCCGTTTCCTTGCCATGCTCCGGGAGGGGGTTCCTTTCTCAAGCGCCCTCAGCGCCGCCATGGACGGCAAATATGATATCGGCATCGTCGGTTTCTGGTATGGATTGAATTATGGGTCTGTCCTGACTTCCCACGCCATGTATCGGGTGGTGGAGAAATTGGGCTACTCGGCCGTCCATCTCAACAAGCCGGAAGAACTGTGGTCCCCCCGGTTTGCCGACATAAATACAATGGCGGCGAGGTTTACCCGCAAACACAGCAATGTGAGCGACATTCAATCCGGTTTCGCCAGAATGAATGACCATTGCCGGATGTTCCTGGTCGGTTCGGACACCGTCTGGAACCCTCTGCTTGTCGGCAGGCACCAGCCATTCTTCTTTCTCGATTTTGCCGCCCCCGATAAAAAGAAAATCGCCTATGCCTGTTCCTTCGGCCGGCCGAGATTCAACATGGATGATCCGCTGCTGAGGCATTATTGCCATTATGCATGCAATCGTCTCGATGCCGTGTCCGTGCGGGAAGAATCCGGAATTAAGCTGATGAAGGAGGAATTCGGCAGGGACGCCGCGCGCGTGCTGGACCCCGTATTTCTGCTCGAACCGGAGGAATATCGCCGAATCCATGCGGAAGGGGCCGATATGAAGCCCAACGGCCCCTATATTTTCTCCAACATGCTCAGCACCGATGAAAAGAAAATTCAGGCATATGAACGAGCGGTACGTGACTTGGCCCTGCCAACAATAAATTTCCCCAATGCCAACCTGCCGGAACAGGAGCGCAAGGAACATCCCATGGAGATCGTGTCCGGGGATTCGATAGAAAACTGGCTCGCGGCCATCGATAATGCCGCTCTGGTCATTTCCGACTCTTTTCATGCCACCTGTTTTGCCATAATCCTGAACACCGATTTCATCACGATCGTCAATCGTCATGGGCCCCTGAACGGCCGGTTTGAAACACTGCTGGGGACATTGCAGCTTGAAAACCGGCTGGTTTATTCCGACGACCGGACTGATTTCACCGCCCTGGCGGCCGATCCCATTGATTACGAAAGGGTGAACACGATTCTTGCCGCGGAAAAGGAAAGATCTCTCGCCTGGCTTCGCGATGCTCTCCAGTCTCCGCCGCAACCCCTTGACCCCGGGAAAGTTGCGGTAGAGAACATATGCAGGTATTTCCGCAGGGAAATCGACGCGCAACAGGAGCAACTCAGGAAAGCGCGGGCCAGACTGGGCCCCCTTGATGAACTTCACCGGGTGCTCGAGAGCGGATCGCAGAAATCCGCACGTTCCTTGCCGGCATCATCCTTTCTGCTCAGGCAGGCATTCAGAATGGAATACTGGCGATGCCGCCTGCTGCTGCGCATCCTTCCCGAAAACCGGAAGCAACCCTGTCATGCCAGGATCAGGGCCGTAAAATTGGCCATAACCCTGCTGACCAGATGAAATGAAAGCGCCGGCAGCCTGAGCTTTGCTGAAGAGCGGCATCCCCGTCTCCCGTTTTAATGACGGATATCGGCGAAGGTGCCATCGGAGGCCAGGATAGTGCCACATGGAAAGATCCAGGTCATGCAGACAGGCAACGATATGAAAAACAGATGCGAATGGTGCGGGAATGACCCGCTGTACATCCACTACCACGATAATGAGTGGGGCGTGCCGTCCCACGACGACCGGCACCTTTTCGAGATGCTCGTTCTCGAGGGGGCCCAGGCCGGTCTGAGCTGGCGCACGATCCTGGGAAAACGCGAGCACTACCGGAGCGCGTTTGACTCCTTCGAGGTGGAGAAAATCGCCGCCTATACGGATGACGACATCAAGCGACTGCTGGCCGATCCCGGCATTGTGCGCAACCGGCTCAAGGTTGAATCAGCGGTCAGGAACGCGCGGGAGGTGCTGAATATCCGGCGGGAATACGGATCATTCGACGCTTTCATCTGGCGTTTTGTGGAGCACACCCCCAGGCAGAACGCCTGGCGCTCCCTGGCAGACCTGCCGGCCCGGACCGAGCAGTCGAATCTGATGAGCGCGGAGTTGAAGAAAAGAGGGTTCAACTTTGTCGGTTCAACAATCTGTTACGCGTTCATGCAGGCGGTCGGCATGGTGAATGACCATGTGGTCGGCTGTTTTCGCCGCGAGGAAATCAGAAAGATGGGAAAATGACGGTGGGGCAGGGGATTGATGCGGCAATTACCGGTACGTTTTTTGCTCTATTTGGGAGTGGCGTCGATCATCGAGAAACGGAACATCCATGAATGAAACACGGTTTATTCTGGCAGGCAACCTTATCGACGGCAGCGGGGCAGAAGTGCGCCGCAATGTTTTTCTGGCCGTGCAGGACGGCACGATTACCGCCATTGGCAGGGCGGCCGACCTGCCCCGCAACAGCGGGCCGATGGATGATTTCTCCTACGGCACCATTGTGCCGGCACTGGTGGACTGCAGCGTCTCCCTGTCCCGGTCGCCGTCTGTTGACAAAAGGGTGCGGTCGGCGGCGGACGAAGCCGGCCAGGCGGAAAAAGCCGCCCTGGTGGAGCGTCATATCGGCTACTGCCATGCCCATGGAGTCCTGGGAGTGGCCGACAGCGGCGACCGGACCGGCGTGGTGCAACGCTACCGGGAGAAGACGGGGCAGGAGGGCCTGATCGACATTCGGACTTCGATTGATCCCCGGCAGATCGGGCAGGATAAAGGAGGCGGCGCGGATTTCCTTAGGATATGTTATTCCCGAAATATTGAAGAGGATGGAACGCCCTCGCCAGGCTTTTCCCGGGAAGACCTGTGCCGTCTTCTACATCGCCGGGACGGAAAAAAAACGGTGGTGGTGGCCAATGGCCGGGAGCGGGTGGCGGAGGCACTGGCGGCCGGCTGCGGCGCCATCGAGCAGGGCTACGGCATGGGCGAGGCGAATCTCCGGGCAATGGCGGAAATGGGCGTTCTGTGGTTTCCCGGTCTGCTGCGGTCCAAAAACGCCCATGACGGCGCCTGCGGGGGCGGCGACGTGGCCTGCCGCTTCTCCCAGCGCTATGCGGCCCCGGGAAAGGCGGACCCGAGCGCCGAGGCTTTTTGGAAAAAGATGCTCGCCGAACAACTGGGGCTGCTGGGGGCCGCCCGAAAACTTGGCGTGACAACGGCGATAGGGACGGGCGCCGGCAGTGTCGGCATCCTCCATGGTGAATCCATGGTCGAGGAGATGAAACTGTTCATCAGGGCCGGTTATACGCTGGAAGAGGCCATTCGCAGCGCATCGGCAAACGGCGCCCGCTTCTTCGGCATGGACCGGTTGGGGGCGCTGACGGTGGGCCGCAGAGCCACTTTCCTCGTTGCCAGGGGGATGGTCCGGCAGTTGCCCCGGAAGCTTTCCTATCTCGAAACCATCTTTGTCAATGGAGCACAGAGCAGCGCCTACCGGAAAAATCCAGTCAGGACGGCGTAACGGAACCGTGCCGTGCTTCCCCGGGACATGCTCACCGCCATTCGAAAAGACAATATTTTTCCTGAAATTTGGCAAAGAATTTGCTTTTAATTGGTGATGATCATACTCTTTTGAGCAACCGGCTCGATTGATGAATGAACAACAGAACGAAGCAGCACTTTTTTATGCATTCTTTCGGGGGCGAGTTTTTTCTGGACAAGGAGGACACAGATGGTGATCAAATTGAAGCGGGCATATGAAAAACCTTCACCGGATGACGGGTACCGGGTCCTGGTGGATCGATTGTGGCCCCGCGGTCTTGCCAAGGCGGATGCCCGCCTGGACGACTGGATGAAATCCGTTGCTCCCTCCGATGAACTCCGCCGATGGTTTCATGAGGATGCATCCCGCTGGGAGGAATTCCGCACACGGTACCTGGCCGAACTGGAAAAGCACCGGGAAGCCCTTCGCCCCCTGGCAAAGCGGGCCGGCAAGGAGTTAGTTACGCTGGTCTATTCGGCCAGAGATGAACAGCATAACAATGCGGTTGTCCTGGAACAGTATTTGCGCAAGCTGGGTGAAGACTGACATGCCTGCATTGCGTACTGCAGCCGGGTCGATCTCCGGGAGGCTGCCCGGGCAATGAGAATTTCCCAGGTCATCGGCCCCCATCGGACACCCCTTGCCCGCACATTGTTCGAAGAATACGCGGCCTGGATCGGTCTGGATCTGTCTTTTCAGGGATTTGCCGCGGAACTGGCTTCATTGCCGGGACCATACGTACCGCCTCGCGGACGGCTGCTCCTGGCCCTGGCGGGCGGCGAGGCGGCCGGGTGCGTAGCCCTGCGGCCCCTGGATTCCGGCGTCTGTGAGATGAAGCGGCTCTATGTCCGGCCTCCGTTCCGGGGACAAGGCCTGGGAAAACTGCTTGCCGAGCGCATTGTTGAAGAGGCACGGGCCATCGGCTATCTGAAAATGAAACTGGATACGCTGCCCTTTATGCAGCCTGCAATCCGCCTCTACGAATCTCTCGGATTTTCCAGCTGCACCGCCTATTATGCAACGCCTCTGCCGGATACCGTTTTCATGGAACTGCGGTTGTGACATGCCAACCGGGACAGAAAAGAAGGAGCTGTCAGGAAAAGCGGAGGCCCCGCATCTATTCTTTTGGGATTCGGCCTGTTGCCCGATCCGACGGCCAGTTCGCGCAAATAAGCATCCAGGGGAGGGAATGTGTTTGACGCCATAAAACCGGCAGCAGAGTTCTGTGCGGTTATGGTTGAGGCGCTTGGGATCGGCATTATTACCCTGATCGCCCTGAACGCCTTGTTCCAAGCCGTCATCCGTCTGTTCAGAAAGGAAGAGGCAGATCTGATTTTTCAGGAACTCCGTTTGCGTCTTGGCCGGGGCATCCTGCTCGGCCTGGAATTGCTCATCGCGGCGGACATTATTCATACGGTTGCGGTCGACCTGACCTTCAAGTCGGTCGGCGTATTGGCCGTTGTCGTTCTTATCCGTACGTTCCTGAGCTTTGCCCTGGAAGTGGAGCTGAACGGTAGATGGCCCTGGCAGGCCAGGAGCCGGGAAGTTGTCGGATCACGGCAGCGTTAATCGCCAAGGGGACCAAAACATGAAAAAAATAGATTATCGGAATCAGGCCCTGAAGATCCTGCCGTGGGTCTGCACCAAGTGCGGCCGCGATTTTTCCGGCAAGAATCTGCGGGAACTGACGGTTCATCACAAGGATCACAATTCCGCCAACAACCCGCCGGACGGGAGCAACTGGGAGCTGCTGTGCATCTACTGCCACGACAACGAGCACTCCCGGCACATGGACGCGCAGTGGCTGCCGACGCGAGATACGGACCGTGAAAAAACGCCCCTGTCCACCCATACGCCTTTCGCCGATCTCCTGAAAGGCTTGGGCGGCTCAGACCGGAAAGGTGAAGGCGGAACAGAGGATTGACATGGCAGGGATGGCAGGGGCGGGAAGGGGCAATGGACAGGACGCAAAATGATGCCCTGCAAGGCGGCTAGGGTGCACGGCCCGGGTGTTGATGCGGCCTGGGACGGACTTCCCTGGAATACCATCCCCGCTGAGTCGCTTCGGAACTTCATGGGGACCCATAAAAAAACCGGGTACCCGGTGGGCACCCGGATCACTGTTACCGTTCAGTTCATTTGACGGTAATCTTTTTCTGTTTGGTATCCTCGGTCTTCGGGATCCTGATCTCCAGGACTCCATCCTTGAACGAGGCTTCAGCCGCGTCGGGATTTACGTTGTCAGGCAGCCGGAAGCTCCTGCTGAAGGATCCGTAGCTCCGTTCGCACCAGTGATAGTTTTCCTTCTCGATCCGTTCTTCCTGCTTTTTCTCACCGGACAGGGTGATCCTGTTTTCGGTGATGGTCACGTTCAGGTCTTCCTTTGTGATGCCGGGGAGTTCCGCCTTGAGAACAAGGTGCTCACCCTCCTCAAAGATGTCGACCGAAGGTGACAGTTCTTCCGTCTCCGGAAAGTCCCTGAAGAGGAAGGAAGGGGTCAGAAGCGAGAACGGATGGCGCATCAACCTGTTGAAGTAATCGTCCATCACGTCAAAATAGGTCTCAGGCTGCATCCTTTCCTTCACGACCAGTTCTTTTTTCTCCTTGGTCTCCGTCATAGCGCACCTCCGTTGGTTGTGAGCCCATGACTCCATTATTTAACCTGTTCTTTCTCCTATCTATAATGTATACACCACGGAGCAGACGTCAAGAATGAGAATCATTCATGATTACAGCATGTTACATTGTTTTCCTCCCGGGTGGAATTTTGTCGACATTGTGATTGGCGTGAACTTTGCATAAATCTAAACACGGGGAGGGATCACATGGATGAAAGGGTATGCGTGGATTTTCGCCGCCGAAAGGAATATAATTGTTGTACGGAACGGCGGTCGTCAGGACGGAACGGGACGTTTACCGCCCTGAAAAACAGAGCCTGCCATAACCTCACGTGCGGAGGACATGAATGATGCAGCCAGGGAAACGATGGCAAAGACTGGGGAGCGGAGTTATCTTGACCATCCTCGTTTTCTTCGGGATCAGCTCGTTGGGGATCGACTCGGTCGAGGCAAGGAGCTTCTACCTGCCTCCCGGCGCCAAAACCGAAAGCAAGAAAAGAGAGGATACCCGGAAAAGAACCCGGTACAACAGGCAGCGGGCACAGCAGATGCTTCATGATGACCTGAGATACAGGGAAGCGGAAAGCGAATTCCGCTACCGGGAAGAAAGAAGAAAGCTTGAACTGGAAAAGAAAAGAAGAGAGCTGGAAAAGGACAGATGAAGCAGCAGGAATGTCCGGGCGGAAAAGATTTTTTTCCGATTGTTCCGGACACTCCCGTCTCCCTTCCAGGTCAGGCTGAGGAATGATGCCGGCGCGGTTCCTGGCCTGGAGGCATGAATGCAATGCGGGTGGACAGCCGGCACCGTCCGCGGGAACAATCCATGAAATAAAGGAGCCTGCCATGAACAATGCGGTCCGATATCTCTTTCTCGTGCCGGTTTTTTTTCTTGTTTCCCTTTCTCCGGCCGGCAGTGCCGACGACCCCGCCCAGGTCAGGGAATATACGGCGGCCATTGATCCCGATGGGGTCCAGAGGGTTGCAATCATGGCCGGGGAGTTTTATTTTGATCCCAACCATATCATTGTCAAGGTCAACGTGCCTGTTGAGTTGTCGGTCGCCAAGGAAGGCGGCCTGGTCCCCCATGACATGGTCATGAAATCCCCCGAGGCCGGCATGGAGTTCGACGTGGAGATTTCCACCACGCCGAAGACCGTGACCTTCACTCCGACACAGACCGGAAAGTTCCCTCTCTACTGCAGCAAAAAGCTGCTGTTTTTAGAAAGCCACCGCGACAAAGGCATGGAGGGGGTGGTGGAGGTCCGGGAATAGCCGGGATGGATAAAACAGACGGAAAAGGACAGCCTGACCATGCGGATCCAACGATTTTGACGGGCATTTTTCCTGAATTGTTCCATACTGCACACAGGCACGGCGGATGATTCCACAATCCCTCATCCCTTTCCTGCAGCTCGGCCACGGCCTCTTTCATCTCGGCCTGTTTGCCGCGTTTGTCTATCAGGGGCGGCTGGGCTGGTCGATCAGGCGCCGCCGCCTTGGCGGGCAGGGGGCTGATTTTTCCGTGGTTCGCCTGCATAGGACTCTGGGACCGATCCTGGCGGTTTTGCTGCCCATTGGCTATCTGGCGGGATTAATCCTTTCCTATCTGCATCACAACATCTGGACAAAATATCCCCTGCATCTGGCCTCCGGATCCCTCCTGGTGGCCGCGGTGGCCGCCACATGGCTCATTTCCCGGAGGATACGCGGGGCCGCCCTGCCGTGGCGCACGGCTCACTTTATCCTTGGCCTTGCCATCCTCATCCTTTTTCTCTGGCAGATCTATCTGGGCCTGAACGTCCTGTTGTGAGGCAGGAAGCAGAACGCCGGAACCGGGCGGCCGCTGTTTTTCCTTTCGTTGCCCGATTTCCTCCAGCTGTCAAACAGACATATTTCTGCCCTGGCCCCAAAGGCAAATAATTCCATTTTATCCATCAGTTGCGCTGTCTCCCGCTCAGGGGTTCTTTCTGGACTGTTTCAGTGTCATTGAACAGTTTATCTCCTTTGACTGTATAATTTTCCGGTTTATTTTGCCCGTGTTGAAAAAATAATGTATGATACAGGACATTAAGGAGTCTTTTGTACCGGAACAAATCAGAAGGAGAAAAAAGATGAAGAAGCAGGTTGCCATCCTACTTGTGCTCTTATCCATCGGCCTGGTGATAGGCTGCGCCCCCAAGATCCATCAGAGCCTCGTCGGCGACAGGGTCGCCGGTCTGCTCAACGACGGCTACCGCCAGAAGGTGGACAATTTCCTCATTGTTTTTGACGGCTCATCCTCCATGTGGGAGAAAGCCAACACCACCAAGAAGTTTTATCAGGGCAGGGACGTGGTCCTGGGAATCAATCAGGCCATCGATGGACTCAAACTGCAGGGCGGGCTGCATGTCATCGGGGACACCAGGGCCACAAAGGGAACGCTGGTCAATGACAGCCTCATCTACGGCATGACCGGCTATTCATCGGCTGATTACGCCAAAGCGGTCAATTCGGTCGAGATCAACGGTCTGACACCCCTCAGCATCCCGCTTGTCAAGAGCATCGACACCCTGAAGAATACCAGCGGCAGGACTGCTGTCATCGTCGTCAGCGACGGGGTCCAGGTATCCTCCGATCGGACATCCCCCGGCGAGGCTGCCGGGCAGTTGAAAGCAGCCTACGGCGACAGGGTGTGCATCTACACCGTCCTGGTGGGAGACGATCCCGAAGGGCAAAGCACCATGCAGGCTGTCGCCGATGCCGGGGGCTGCGGATTTGCCACCACGGAGCGTGCCCTGGTCACAGCCGAGGGGATGAATGATTTCGTCCGCAAGGTTTTCCTTGAGAAGGCGGAGACTCCGCCCCCGTCGGCAAGGCCGGTCACCTTCAACCTGTACGTCAAATTCGACTTTGACAAGGACGTCATCCGGCCTGAGGAGGAGGACAACATCGACGAGGTAGGCAGCTTCCTGGCCATGCATCCTGAAATCGACGTTACCCTCGAGGGGCATACCTGCAACATGGGGCCGGAGAAGTACAATATGGGGTTGTCCCTGCGCCGGGCGGAAAGCGTCAAGCAGTACATGGTCACGAAGTTCAACATCGACCCTGCCCGGCTGACCACGGTGGGCTACGGGTATTCGCGACCCCTGGAGTCAAATGATACCAAGGCCGGGCGCGAAGCCAACCGCAGGGTCATGGCGACCATCACCCATACCATCACCGAGTAGGACCGGCCAGGTCCAGACGGAAGACCTGAACGACAAAGCACCGCAGCGGGTTCATGCAGCCCGCTGCGGTTTTTTTTACATTTTTTCCGGCTGGCCCGTGCAGGAAAGCACGTCTTCCCACATCCTTCCCCGGGGGTCGATTTTTTTCCGTTTGCCGGCGGCCAGGGGAATGGGAACATGGGTGAACTGGTTGTTGCTGTGACCGATGAACATGTTGGTGCGGCCGGTCATTCCGGCATGGACGGCATTGTACCCCAGCAGGAGGCAGAAAGCCGAGTCCCAGGCGTTGGCCGGCATGGAGCGGATGGTGTAACTGGGGTCGATATATTTGAGAGTGATGTTGATCCCTTGGCCGGCAAAAAATTCATTGATCTTCGTCTTGAGGAACAGGCCGATGTCGCCGAGCCGGGGGTTGCCCGATGGATCTGTTCCCAGATCGCCCTCGAAAAGGTTCTGTCCTGCTCCCTCACCGACAACGATGACAGCGTATCCGCGCCGGGTAATCCGTTTTTTCAAGGCTTCCAGGAACCCCTCCAGGGTGAATTCGACTTCCGGCACCATGCAGAAGTTGACCACGTTGTTGGCCAGTGACGCCTGGGCGGCAATGAATCCCGACTCCCTTCCCATCAGCTTGACCAGCCCTATGCCGTTTCTGGCCCCGGTGGCCTCGACATAGGCGGTGTAGGTCGAGGTGTTCGATGCCTCGACGGCGGTGATGTAGCCGAACGACATGTCGATGAAGGCGATATCGTTGTCGATGGTCTTAGGGACGCCGATGACGTTTATCTTCAGACCGCGGCGGGCGATCTCCTCGTGAATAGCCATGGTGCCGCGAAGGGTTCCGTCCCCGCCGATGGCGTAGAGAGTGGTGATGCGCATCCGCTCCAGGGTGTCCACCATGTCGCCGACGTCCTGCGGCCCGCGGGAGGAGCCGAGAATGGTGCCGCCGGAATGATGAATCTCCTTGACAATTTCCGGGGAAAGGGCGACGGGCTCATGGGAACGGTGCGGCGACAATCCCTCAAAACCGTACCGGAACCCCCAGATGGACCGCACCCCGTAGTGATGGTACAGGCTCATGACAATGGCCCGGATCACATCGTTGATCCCGGGGCAGAGACCCCCGCAGGTGACAATGCCGCAGCTCGTCTCGGCGGGATCGAAAAAGATCTCCGCCCGGGGACCCGCCATTTCGAAGCAGGGAATTTCACCGCATATTTCAATATACGGTTTGAGCTCCCTGAGGTTCGAGGAAAAAACGATTCTGTCCTTTTCATCATCTATGAAGACGGATTGCTGCATGGGGGTGGGAACGTCGCAGGAACCCAGTTTTTCTATGACCAGATTGGATGGTTTCATGGTTATCACAGTGTATCGATCTCCGAAGGTTTGACCTTCCAGATAAAGTTGCAGTATTCCTCTATGGCCCGGTCGGAGGAAAAATACCCCGTGCGGGCGGTGTTGATGATGGACATCTTCGCCCACCTGACCGGATTCAGCCACGCCCTGTCGACTTTTTCCTGACACTGCAGGTAGGCATCATAATCGGCCAGGACAAAATAATCATCGTGATAGAGGAGGTGGTCGCAAAGGGGTTTGAACAGGCCGGCATCCCCGTGGGAAAAGTAGCCGTCGCGCAGCAGGTCCAGGACGGCCCGCAGTTCCAGGTTGTTCTCGTAAAAGGAGTAGGGGATGTAGCCGCTGTTGTCCAACTGCTGCGCCTTGTCCACGGTCAGGCCGAAAAGGAAAAAGTTTTCCCACCCGACGGCCTCACGTATTTCGACATTGGCGCCGTCGAGGGTGCCGATGGTCAGCGCCCCGTTGAGGGAGAACTTCATGTTGCCGGTGCCGGAGGCCTCCTTGCCGGCGGTGGATATCTGCTCGGACAGATCCGCGGACGGATAAATCCTCTGACCGACCTTGACGTTGAAATCGGGAATGAAAACGACCTTCAGCCGGTCGCCGACATCTTCGTCGGAATTGATAATCTCGGCAACCGAATTGATCAGCTTGATGATCAGCTTGGCCATGGAGTAGCCGGGGGCGGCCTTGCCGCCGAAAATAAAGGTCCTGGGCACCATGTTGATGTCCGGATCCTGCTTGATGCGGTGATACCTGGTCAGGATATGGAGTACGTTCAGATGCTGCCGTTTGTACTCGTGTATCCTTTTGACCTGGATATCGAACAGGGAGGCCGGATCGACGGTCAGACCCGTCTTGTCTTTGATGTAGGCGGCCAGGTTCTTCTTGTTTTCCAGCTTGACCTTCATCCATTTTTTCTGGAAATGTTCGTCGTCCGCCAGGGGCTCGAGGTTGCTGAGCAATTCCAGGTTGGTGCTCCAGCTATGACCGATGGCCGAGTCAATCAGGTTGGACAGGGCCGGGTTGCTCAGCATGATCCAGCGCCGGGGAGTCACGCCGTTGGTGATGTTGTGGAACTTCTCCGGATCCATGGAGAAGAAGTCGGCGAAATGGGTGTTCTTGACCAGCTGGGTATGCATGGCGGCCACGCCGTTGACCGCGTGGCTGCCGACCACGGCCAGGTTGGCCATGCGCACGTAACGGGGATCGGTCTCCTCAATCAGCGAAACCCTGGAAAGCAGTTTATTGTTGCCGGGATAGCGCAGCCTGACCTTGTCGAGAAACCGCTGGTTGATCTCGTATATGATCTGCAGATGCCTCGGCAGTTCCTTTTCAAACAGGTGCACGGGCCACTTTTCCAGGGCCTCCGGCAGCAGGGTATGATTGGTGTAGTTGAATGTTTCCCTGGTCAGGTCCCAGGCTGCATTCCAGTCGACCTGGTACTGGTCGACCAGCAGCCGCATCATTTCCGCGACCGCGATGGAGGGATGGGTGTCGTTGAGCTGGCCGGCCCAGTTCCTGGGAATGGTCTCGACGGATTTTCCCCGCCGGAGATGCGTACGGATGACATCCTGGAGCGAACAGGAGACAAAAAAATACTGTTGGGTGAGGCGGAGCTGCTTGCCCTGAAAAGCCTGGTCATTGGGGTACAGCACCTTGGAAATGTTCTCGGCCACCACCTTGGCTTCCACCGCGCCGTAATAATCGCCGACATTGAAGGCCTGAAAATTGAACGACTCCGTCGCCTCCGCCTTCCACAAGCGCAGCACGTTGACATTGTTCACCCTGTATCCCGGGATCGGGGTGTCAAAGGGAACACCATTGACCACCAGGCCGGGAATCCATCGAATCCGCCGGTTTCCCGCCGCGTCGGTGTATGCTTCCGTGTGCCCGCCGAAACCCACCTGACAGGTGTCATCGGGCCTGGGAATTTCCCATGGGTTGCCGAACCGCAGCCATTTGTCCGTAATCTCCTCCTGCCAGCCGTTACGGATGATCTGGTCGAAAATGCCGAATTCGTAGCGGATGCCGTAGCCGATGGCCGGCCGCTGCATGGTCGCCAGGGAGTCCATGAAGCAGGCCGCCAGCCTTCCCAGGCCTCCGTTGCCGAGTCCCGGTTCCTCTTCCTGTTCGATCAGGTCTTCGACATCAAAATCCAAATCGGCCATGGCCCCGCGGACCTGGTTCTGCAGGTCGAGGTTGAGGAGGTTGTTGGCCAGGTGGGGACCGGGCAGGTACTCGGCCGACAGGAAAAACACGACCTTGGTATCATTATTGAAATACCGGCTCAGGGAGTGGAGCCAGCCCTGGAGAAGCCGATCGCGGATGGTATACGCCAGGGCCATGTAGAGATCGTTTCTGGTGGCGTTTTCCAGCAGGGCGCGTCCCTGCACATAGAAAAGATTTTCCAGAAAGGCCTTTCTGAGGGTTTCCTTGCTGGTCCCGGTACGGATGTCCGGACACGATTCGGGAATGGCTATAACTTTATGCTGGACTGGCATTGCGAACCGTTTTTCTTTGAGGAAGGCTGGCCGGTCGGCCTTATAATTTCAGCCGCTTGCGCAGGTGTTCGGCGTTTTTTTCGTCCCGGAACGAAACGATGGTGACGGGGGAGCGGCGAAAGAGCCGGTCGGCAACCGAGCCGGTGAAGGTATGCATAAAATCGGAGCGATCCCGGATGCCCATGACGATCATATCGACATTTTCCTCGACCGCCAGCTGCATCAGGGCATCGGCGGGGTGGCCGATGCGGAAGATTATCCGGACCTTGTCGGCGGGAAAGTCGACACCCTCGAGCAGGTTGGCGATTTCCTGGCGGCGTTCATCTTCGGTCAGTTTTACGTACTGTTCGTCACTGATAATGGTACCGTAGGAACTGGCCCGCTGCAGCGTTTCGATATCCCGCACGTTGATAATGTTCACCACCATCAGTTCGGCCTGGAAAGCTTTGGCCAGACCGGCCGCGTAGCGGATGAGTTCGCCGGCATGAGTGTAAAAGGCGGTGGGCACCATAACTTTACGAATGTTGAGCATGAGCGTCTCCTCTCGGGGAAAGGTTCACCCGGAAAGCCGGGAGTTTGAAGCCGTCCTTTCACTGTTCACTAAAATGTATTATACGCTGAAATGACTCATAAAGTAAACACCATTGTGCCCGGCGGGCAAGTTTCCCGGGACCTGGAGGCGGGTTTGTCTGTTCCCGGAGAAGGAGATGGAGGAGAAAGTGGCAGGATGGCCGGTCCGCCTTTGTTTTCCGGTCGTTTTGCGGTATCACCCGCCGTCTCCCGGCGGGACTCGATGTTATGCGGCCATGGATTACCGATTGCATCGGGCAGCCCCATTGCAGCGGCTTCCTTGATTTTTCTTCCGTAAAACGGTAAGCCATTACCATACGGGACACATTTTTCCAACACGTTCGTTTTCTCAGATTTATCCAAAATGATCAAAAAATCCCCCGCCGGGGGAGAGAGCCGGCTCGTTGCCGGATCCACCGCCCCGGTCGGGAAAAAGCCAAAGAAGCTTTTCGCGGTGTCGTTTTTCACGGCCTGGTGCAAACAGTGCGGTTTGTGCACACCATTCTGTCCGAAAAAAATCATCACAACCGATGCCCGCGGCTATCCCCGGATCACCGCTGCCGACAGCCTGCTGGTGATCAATTCAACCCTGGTCGAACAGTCCCCCACCAGCTGGGTCATCGGCGTACTCAGCCGCCAGGTTTCCCTTGAGCACCCGACGGCGGCCCTGCTCGCACGAATTCCCCCTGATTCCCGAAAAAGAACAAAATGGCGTTTGACCTGGGGGTTGAAAAAGGTAAAATGATTCGTATCGAACAGTTACCGCGGGCCATCCTGGACGATGAGGACGATCTGTAAAGGCTTCCCTGCGGGCGGCGGGGAGAAAACGGCAGCGGGCAGGCGCGGTAACGCCCGACCCTTGGGCCTTCGCCCCAATCATCGACAACCAACGAAACGGGAACAATCATGAAAGTCACAGCATTCAACGGCAGCGCGCGAAAAGACGGCAACACGGCAATGCTGGTCAATTATGTCTTTGACGAACTGAACAGGGAAGGCATAGACACCGAACTCATCCAGTTGTCGGGCAAGCACCCCCACGGCTGCATAGCGTGCTACCAGTGCTTTGAGAGGAAGAACCGCCGCTGCGTGGTCGATACGGACTGCATCAATGAATGCATCGAAAAAATGGAGGCCGCGGACGGGATCATCCTTGCCTCCCCCACCTATTTCGCCGACGTGAGCACCGAACTCAAGGCACTCATCGACCGCGCCGGCATGACCTCGAGGGCCAACGGCGACATGTTCAAACGCAAGATCGGGGCCGCGGTGGTCGCCCACAGGCGGGGCGGGGCCATCCACGTCTTTGACACCATCAACCATTTTTTCACCATCGGCCAGATGATCATTGTCGGATCGAGCTACTGGAACTTCGGCGTCGGCCGGGAAAAAGGAGAAGTGGCCGGGGACGAGGAGGGTGTCCAGACCATGCGGGTGCTGGGCAGGAACATGGCCTGGCTGCTGAAAAAAACCGCGGCCCGATGATTCCGTCCCGCCTTGCCGCCCTCCATCTCTGCGTCCCGTATGAACAGGACTGCCATGCCCGGCGGACGACCGGCTGAACAGAACATGAACAGCACCGAAATCGAGACGACCATCCTGCGGACCATGGACAACCTCCAGCAGTTGAAGGACATCAATTCCATTCTGGATACGGTCCTGCTGGAGGCAAGAAAGCTCGCCAACGCCGATGCCGGGACAATTTTCCTGACCGGCCAGTCCGGCCTGACCTTCAATTTCGTCCAATCGGATACCCCGGCGGTCAACAATGACGTCATCGCCTCCCATTACCGGTACTACACGATCCCCATCGACAAAACGTCGATCGTGGGATACTGTGCGGCGACCGGCGAGCAGATCGTCATAGATGACGCCTATGACCTGCCGCCCGGCCTCCCGTTTGCCTTCAATTCCTTCTTTGACCGCAAGACCGGCTATCGCACCAGGTCGGTCTTTGCCCTGCCGCTCAAGACCCTGGGCAACACGCTTGTCGGCGTCATGGAGCTCATCAATGCCCGGGACGGCGGGAACCGGCCCGCATCCTTTTCGCCGGAAATCCGAAATTATATCGCCCGGTTTGCCGGGTACGCCGCCGCCGCCATTGAACGGGGCAAGTGGAACCAGGAGCTTATCCTGCGGATGATCCGCATGGCGGAAATGCATGATCCCGGAGAAACCGCCGCCCATGTGCAGCGGGTCAGCAGCATCTCGGCGGAGATTTACCGGCAATGGGCCCGGGACAGGAATATCGATCCGCTCGAGATGAGGCAGTACAGCGATCTCCTGCGGACCGCCGCCATGCTGCACGATGTCGGCAAAATAGGGATTCCCGACGAAATCCTGAAAAAACCGGGCAGGCTGAGCGAGGATGAATTTGAGCTCGTCAAGCTGCATACCATCTACGGGGCCAATCTTTTTGAAAACACAACGTCCGAACTGGACAGGATGTGCCGGGAGATTGCCCTGAACCACCATGAACGCTGGGATGGATCAGGGTATCCCGGCCACTATTCCGGCTGCATCGTCCTGCACGACAGGAGCAGCAGTCCCAAAAAGGGAGAGGATATTCCCCTGGCGGCACGAATCGTCGCCCTGGCCGACGTGTTCGATGCGCTGGCCAGCAAACGGATCTACAAGAGAGCCTGGTCCATGGATGAGATATATACCTTCATCAGGGAAGAATCAGGCCGGCACTTCGATCCCGAACTGGTTGACGCCCTGTTCAAGATAACAGTCACCATTGAAGCGATCCAGGAACGGTACAAGGACATTCCTTCCGGCGGCGGCATCAAATCTCCCTCGCTCTCGGCCCTGAACAATCCGAACATTGTCAGGGAGCAGCAGCTGGCCTGCGGTTGTCCGGAGGATATCTTCAAGGAGATCAAGCACATCGCCGCAATGATCGCCGATGATTGCAGCTTTGATTTTCTCGAGCTCGTCTTTGACAACATTCAGAGGATCTTCAACGGAGAATTTCCCGGCTATCAGGCCAACAACACCTCCTACCACAACCTCGATCATACCATGGCCGTGGCGCTCGCCCTCATCCGCCTCGTCCATGGCAAGCATCTGCGGGACCGGACCCGCTTTTCGTGGGAAATGATCGAATGCGGCATTGTCGCCGCCTTCTTTCATGACAGCGGTCTCATTCAGAAAAAAAGCGACAACGAGGGGACCGGGGCAAAGTATACCCGCTTTCATGAAGAACGCTCCATTCTTTTTGTCCAGGAATATCTCAACGCAGTGGGTCGTCCCGAACTGACCGGCAGGCGGTGCGCCCAGATGATTCAATGCACCAAGCTGAGCAATGACCCACGCGGCCTGCGGTTCGAGTCCGATGAAGTCAGGCTGATGGGGTATATTCTGGGAACGGCTGATATCATCGCCCAGATGGCGGACCGGGTGTATCTCGAACGGCTGCCGCTGCTGTTTGACGAACTGAAAGAGGGCGGGGTCCCGGGTTATGAATCAACCGCCGACATCTATCAGCAGACAGTCTCCTTTTTTCAGCAGGTCATCAGGAAAAGGCTGTTTGATGGTTTTGACGGCATTGTCCACGCGGTGCTGCACCACTTCATCCAAAGGTGGAACATCAACGAGAATCTGTACCTCAAGGCCATAGAGAACAACATCAACTACATCGAGTTTCTGAATAAATCCTACCCCATGGAGGGAAATTTCTACCGGCAGTATCTGCGCCGGCAGATAAATTATTAAGCCGCTGCGGGAGGCTCTTCCTGCCCTGCCTGTCCCGGACTTTTTCATTTGACCCGGGTACGGATAAGATGATATTGTGGTAACAATATGAAATAGTTATATTTCCTGTTTTCAGCGGAGCCGCAGGCACAGCCTGCCGACTCCGGCAGGCAAGGGAGACGCGACACATGCTGGTTATCTGCGAAGACTGCGCAAAAAAATATAATGTTGACGAATCGAGAATCACCGGACGGAGGGCTCGCTTCACCTGCAATCAGTGCGGTCACATCATCATCATTGACAAGGCCGACCTGTCCAGGCCTCTGCTCTCGAAAAAAAAAACCGGAAACCAGCCGCCCGCGACCGTTGACCTCCTTGGTGAAGAAGGCCGGCAGGGCCCGGCCGTCTTATCCCCTTCGGGGGGACTGCAGGAGGCCTCGGAAGATGAGGACCCGGAACCGCCGAGACAGCCTGTGCAGCGGAAGAACAGGGGGGTCCCCCTGTTTTCCACCTTCCTTCTCACCATGCTCCTCGCCTTTGTCACCGTCGCAGCGGCGGGATACCTCTACGCGGCATACTCCGATTCCGCCGCCTCACCACCCGGCCGTACCCTGGTCGGAACACTGTTGCTCGTTGAGACCGGCTGGTTCGTCACCGTTGCTTTTTTCTCCCTGTATGCCCATGTCATGCTGCAAAAGTTCAACCTTTTGATTAAGTATGCCAACCAACTGGGCGCGGGAAAAGATAATATCACGATCGGGAAAAAAGGGCCGCGGGAGGTCAGGAATCTGGCCTTTGCCCTGGAAAGGATACGGCAGCGTTTCGTCGCGGGCTGACGGATTAGCCCGGAAGGGCCTGCTCCACCCGGCCGGCGAGCTGGCCGCAGGCGGCGGAAATGTCTTCACCGCGGCTCTGGCGGATAAAGACCGTGTAGCCGCGGCGCCTGAGGATGTCCTGAAATTTCAGGATGCGCTCCATGGCCGGGCTCCTGAACCGATCATCTCCGGTGCTGTTCATTGCCAGCAGATTTATCTTGCAGGGAATGCCCCTGAGCATCTCCGCCAGTCTGACCGCCGAATCGTCAGCGTCGTTGATGCCTTCCAGCAGGGTGTATTCAAACATGATCCGCTGCCTTTTCTTCATCTGGTAGTGCCTGCAGGCCTCGAGCAGGTCCTCGAGGGGATACGTTCTGTTGACGGGCATGAGCATGGTCCGGGTCGCATTGTCCACGGCATGCAGGGAAACCGCGAGATTGACCTCCGTTTTTCGGCCGAACTCGATCATCTGCGGAACTAAACCGCAGGTCGACACCGTCATCCGCCGGTTGGAAAAATCCAGGCCGCGCTGTTCATTGAGGATGGAAAGGGCCGTGAGGAGATTATCGAGGTTGGCCAGCGGTTCGCCCATGCCCATGAATACGAGGTTGGTCAGGCGGCCGCGGCCGCGGCTGAGCATCCAGTCGCGCGCCCCGCAGACCTGGTTGACGATTTCCGCCGGTTTGAGATTGCGCTTCAGGCCCATTTTTCCCGTGACGCAGAAATGACAGCCCATGGCGCAGCCCGCCTGGGAGGAGACGCACAAAGTGTTGCGCTCTTCCTCCGGGATCAGAACCGACTCGATGGTGTGCCCGTCTTCCAGGGAAAAGCAGAACTTGACCGATCCGTCCCGGGATTCCTCCACCACCGGATTTTCAAAGCGGCTTATCCTTGCCTGCCGGGAGAGGATGCTCCGAAACTCCTTGGCCAGGTCGGTCATCTGGGAAAAATCCGTGATCCCGGGACGATATAGCCAGGCAAGGATCTGCTCGCCCCGAAATGACGGCTGTCCCAGCTCTTCCACATAGCGGACCAGCTGCGGCCGGCTGAGGTTTTTCAGATCTGTTTTGTTGTCGGGAGTGCGCATGATGTTCTTCAGTCTACAGTCCCCTCATGGACTCTGTTTTGACGTTGACCTTTCCGGCCAGGGCCCGGTCGATTATGGAGATGAATACACTCTTATCCCTGGGCAGGCGCCCGTCAAGGGCAAAATAATTGGAGGCGTGATTGGCCTGGAACAGGGTTTTCTCCACCTCGAGCCCGGCAATCAGGGCGCGCAGTTCCCGGAACAGGCCGGGACGGTCGGGCAGCCGGAACATTCCCCGGGCAGACTGCACGGCAAGGGGGGTGTTGTCCAGGAGCATCAGGGTCAGGACAGCGATCTGACTGGGGCGCATCCGGTTGAGCACCCGGGCCGTGGCCCGGGCATGGTCGATGGAGTGCTCCATCCCGGCGATGCCGAGCAGCACAGTGACCGAGAGGAACATGCCGGCCTCCCGGACCTGTCTGCCGGCCCGGATCATCTCCGCTGAATCCGCTCCCTTGCCGATTGCCTTGAGGGTGGGATCGTGCCCGCTTTCCAGTCCCATGTACACACGCTGCAGCCCCAGCCGGCGCAGCCGCTCCATGTCGCTTGCGCTGCGGTCCAGGATGTCCCGGGCGTTGGCATAAAGGCTGATCCGGCGTACATGGGGGAGCCTCGCGCGAATCAGGGTCAGCAGGTCAACCAGCTCCCCCTGGGGAATTGCCAGGGCGTTGCCGTCGGCAAGGAAAAGGGTGGACTGGCGCCGGAAGTGACCGGCGGCGAAGTCGAGGTCCTGGAGGATGATGCCCCGGTCCTTGACCCGAAAGCGTTTGTCCCGATAGGCCCCGCAAAAGGTGCAGCGGTTGTGGGAACAGCCGACCGTCGCCTGCAGAATGATCGAACCGGCTTCGCTGGGCGGCCGGATAATATCTCCCTCATAGTGCATGGCGCAGGCGGGATCGAACCTCCTCAGCCGTGGACCCGGGCGAAATCCTCCATGAACTCCACGAGCTTGACCACGCCCTCCCTGGGGAAAGCGTTGTAAATGGAGGCCCGGCAGCCGCCGATGGACCGGTGGCCTTTCAGCCCGTCAAGCCCTTGGGCCGCCGCTTCGGCGATGAATCTGGCCTCGAGCTCCGGGGTCGGCAGGTTGAAGGAGACGTTCATCCTTGAACGGGAGGCCGGTTCGGCATGCCCCCTGTAAAAACCGGTGGAGTCGATGGCGGAATAGAGGAGGGCGGCCTTCTCGTTGTTGACCTTTTCGATGGCCTCGACCCCCCCGGACTCCTTGAGCCATTTCATGACCAGACCGACGCAGTAGACAGCAAAGCAGGGCGGGGTGTTGAACATCGAGCCGTTATCGGCATGGGTCTTGTACCGGAGCATGGTGGGGATGTTGTCCGGGGATCGGTCCAGGATGTCTTCACGGATGATGACGATGGTCACGCCGGCGGGACCCATGTTTTTCTGGGCGCCGGCGAAGATTATGCCGAATTGGCCGACATCCACCGGCCGGGAAAGGATGTCGGAGGACATGTCGGAGACAAGCATCGGCCCGGTTCGGGGAAAAGACTGGAACTGGGTTCCGTAAATGGTGTTGTTGGACACGAAGTACAGGTATTCGCTGGCCGGATCGACGGTATATTCATCATCCCGGGGAACCCTGTTGAACTTTGTCTCCTCGCTGGAAAAGGCGACATCGATCTCGCCGAAAAGCCTGGCTTCCTTGATCGCCTTTTTCGACCACACCCCGGTATTCAGGTAGGTCGCCTTTTTCCCGGCCCCCAGGAAATTCATCGGGATCATGAAAAATTGACTGGAGGCGCCGCCCTGCAGGAAAAGAATCCTGTATCCGGCGGGCACGCCAAGGTTTTCCCGGATAAGGGCTTCGGTTTCCTCGGCAACACCCATGAATTCCTTGCTGCGGTGACTCATCTCAATGAGCCCTATGCCCTTGTCCCTGAAATTGACGATATCTGCGGCGGCCTGCCGCAGCACTTCGTAGGGCAGAACCGCGGGACCGGGGCTGAAATTAAAGATTCGTTCAGGCATCTACTCCTCTCCCTCGTAAAAATTTGTTGACGGGTTTTCGCCGGATGATCAGCAGGGCAGGTCCAATGGGTTCTGCGGTGATATCTGGCGCAGGGCTTCATAAAGGACGATTCCGGCACACATTGCCAGATTGAGACTGCGGATGCGGTCATTGGCCATCGGAATGGTATAACAGCGGTCGGCATAGAGCGCAATGATTTCTTCCGGCAATCCCCTGGTTTCCTTGCCGAAAATGAGATGGCTGCCCGGATGGAACCTGGCCTGGTAATGGGGCTTTTCCACCTTGGTGGTGAAAAAGAAAATATCCCGCTCATCGGTGGCGGCAAGATAGCTTTCCAGGCTGTCCCAGTTGCGTATGGTTACGTACGGCCAGTAATCGAGCCCGGCCCGTTTCAGGTGCTTGTCGTTGGTGCTGAAGCCCAGCGGATGAATTAGGTCAAGCACGGTGTCGGTAGCTCCGCAGAGACGGGCGATGGAGCCGGTATTCGGGGGGATTTCCGGCTCAACCAGGACGATGTGGAGGGAATGTTCTTCCATATTGCCGGTTTCAGGGGGCACCCCGGGGGCGGAGGCGCAGAGCGGTCCGCAGGACCGCCCGGTCAGGGTTTTTTTTCTACTGATTCGTGTTCTTTGTTCTGCTCTTCAACCGATCCGACTGCCGGAGGGCCGACGAGACAATGAACAAATAACGGATGGGCACTATGTACCAGAGGAACAAATGCAGTTGCAAATTTAAAAAATCGATTTACAGTAAAAAATTCGTCATGTTGACAAAAATTTACTTTCCTGCATATTGACTTATGGCGCTTATCGTACAAAAATTCGGCGGCACGTCCGTGGGGAGCACGGAAAAAATCAAGGCCGTGGCCGAGCGGGTGTTGAAGCAGCACCGGCAGGGGCACAAAATGGTTGTCGTCCTCTCCGCCATGTCCGGCGAAACGGACCGGCTGATCGGCCTGGCAAAAAACATGCAGAAAATTCCCGACCTGCGCGAACTGGACATGCTCCTGTCCACCGGCGAGCAGGTCACCATCGCCCTTTTCGCCATGGCAGTCAAGGAAGCCGGTTTTGATGCCGTCTCCCTGCTCGGCGACCAGGTCAGGATCCGCACGTCCAACCTGCATACCAAGGCCAGGATCAGGAATATCGACACCGCCCTCATCCAACGCCACCTGGACGAAGGGCGGATCGTCACCATCGCCGGTTTCCAGGGGGTTACCGAAGAGGGGAACATCACCACCCTGGGCCGGGGGGGATCGGACACCACGGCGGTCGCCCTGGCCGCAGCGCTCAAAGCGGACGCCTGTGAAATCTTCACCGACGTGGAAGGGGTCTATACGACGGATCCCAACATCTGTAAGGCGGCGCGCAAAATCGACCGCATATCGTATGACGAGATGCTTGAACTGGCAAGCCTGGGGGCGAAAGTTCTGGACATCCGCTCGGTGGGACTGGCAAAAAGATTCAAGGTTCCCGTCCATGTGCGCTCAACATTTACGGAAAATGAAGGGACATGGGTGGTCGAGGAGGATAAGATTATGGAATCCATGCTGGTTTCCGGCGTAACCTACAGCAAGAACGAAGCACGAATCACCATCAACAAGGTCCCGGACCAGCCCGGGGTCGCGGCCAAGATCTTTCTCCCCATTTCCGATGCCGGGATCGTGGTCGACATGATCATTCAGAACACCAGGGCCGGTTCCCTGACCGACCTCACCTTTACCGTTCTGCGCAGCGATTATGACCGGGCCATCAAGCTTCTGCAGAAAGTGGCGGAGGAAATCAAGGCCGAATCGGTCACCGGCTCCGAGAACATCGCCAAAGTCTCCATAGTCGGGGTCGGGATGCGCAATCATTCCGGGATCGCCTCGACCATGTTCCAGATCCTGGCCAAGGAGGGGATCAACATCATGATGATATCAACCTCCGAAATCAAGGTTTCCTGCGTCATAGAGGAAAAGTACACCGAACTGGCCGTGCGCGCCCTGCACGATGCCTTTGCCCTGGACAAGGAAAACATGCCCATAGAAGAAGCCGTGTAGATGCCCTTTGCCGGGCGCCCGGCCGAAAAGGACGACCATGACCATAGAGATCTACGACACGACGCTTCGCGACGGCACCCAGGCGGAAAATTTCAATCTGTCGGTCGAGGACAAGATCCGCGTAACCCGTCAGCTGGACAGGCTCGGCATTGATTTTGTCGAGGGCGGCTGGCCCGGATCCAATCCCCAGGCAGACGAATATTTCCGCAAAATCAAGGAAATCGACCTGAAACACGCCAAGGTGGCGGCCTTCGGCTCCACCCGGCACTTCAAGAATCCCCCCGACAGGGATGCCAATCTTCTTGCCCTGGTGGAAGCCCGGACCCCGGCGATAACAATTTTCGGCAAGAGCTGGGATATCCATGTTCATGATGCCCTCAGGATCGACCTCAAGGACAATCTCCAGATCATCGAGGATTCACTGGCATTTTTACGGCAGCATGTCGAAATTCTCCACTATGATGCCGAACATTTTTTCGACGGTTTCAAGAAAAACACCGAATACGCGCTGGAAACACTGCGGCGGGCCGTTATCGGCGGAGCCGGGACCCTGGTCCTCTGCGACACCAACGGCGGTACGCTGCCCCATGAAATTCCCCCGATCATTGACCGGGTCCGGCAATTCCTGCGGGAGCAGGTCAGGGAGGTCAGGCTGGGCATCCACTCGCACAACGACTCGGAGACAGCGGTGGCCAACTCACTGATCGCCGTGAGCCTGGGGGCGACCCAGGTGCAGGGGACAATGAACGGCTACGGAGAGCGGTGCGGCAACGCCAACCTGACGTCGATCATCCCGGCGCTGGTCTTCAAGATGAAGCTGGACTGCAACGTCGCCCGGAACATACATCTGCTGTACGAAACATCGCGGTATATCAACGAACTGGCCAATCTTCCCCACAATCGCTACCAGCCGTACGTCGGCGAATCGGCTTTTGCCCACAAGGGCGGCATCCATGTCAGCGCCGTGCAGCGCAACCCCTTGACCTACGAACACATCGAGCCCGAGAAAGTTGGCAACATCAGGAGGATACTTGTTTCCGACCAGGCCGGCCGCTCCAACATCCTGCACAAGGCCGAACGATACGGCCTGAAGCTGGACGCCGAAGATCCGGTGGTGGCCTCCATCGTCAACGAGCTCAAGCAACTGGAAAGCGAAGGCTACCAGTACGAGGCGGCCGAGGCCAGCTTTGAGCTGCTGATGCGCAAGGCCCTGGGAATGCAGAAGAAGTATTTCCAATTGGAAGGGCTGCGGGTCATGAACAACAAGTACCGGATGGACCAGCCGCCGCTGACCGAGGCGACCATCAGGCTGTATGTCGGCGGTGACGAGGTGCACACCGCCTCCATGGGCAACGGACCGGTCAACGCCCTCGACAGGGCCCTGCGGAAGGCGCTGACGCGGTTTTACCCCTCACTGGAGGAAATGGAGCTGGTTGACTACAAGGTGCGGGTCCTGTCCGGCGAGCACGGCACCGGGGCAAAAGTGCGCGTCCTGATCGAGAGCAGGGACAAGACGAGCACCTGGGGGACGGTGGGGGTCTCCCTCAACATCATCGAGGCAAGCTGGCAGGCCCTGGTGGACAGCATAAATTACAAGCTGATGAAGGACGAAAGGGAAAAGGGACTGTTCTAGATGCGCTCCTCTTCAGGATCAGGGAGGAAGGACAAGCGTTTGCTTGTCCTTCTTGCGTTTGGAGCCCTGCTTGTCCTGTTCGGCCAGAGGGAGCACCTTATCACCCGGGAACAGAAGGACAACCGCTGGGTGTGGTTTGAAATGCAGGGGGAGAACGACCGGGTCCACAGGCTTACCCTCCCGCGGAACGGCCGGCCCGATGGCTATCCGGCCGCCATACTCGACCTGAACGGAGCAGAGAAGTATGCCCGCCCGGTCCCGGACTCCCACTTAGCCGGGCGCAAGGCCGCCGCTCTCCGGACCGCCGGAAACGGTGAGGGGTCAACCGCCATATCAGCGCGGCTCTCCTTTCTGCTGGGACTGCCCTTTCCCATCAACCAGGCGAGCAAGGAAGAACTGGCCATGTTGCCCGGAATCGGTCCGGTCCTGGCAGACCGTATTGCAGACTACCGGGAGAGCAGGGGAGCATTCACCGATATCGGGGACCTGCGCTCGGTCAAAGGAATCGGCCGCCGTCTCACGGCCCGGTTGTCGCCTGTCCTCACTTTTGAACACGAATAATGGACGCCGCCGGACAGGAGGTCATAACCGCCCCCATACTTGTTCTTGTCGGCCCGACCGCCATCGGGAAAACAGGGTTGTCCCTGGATATGGCAGTCCGCTTCAACTGCGAAATTGTCAGCATGGATTCCATGCAGGTGTACCGGTACATGGATATCGGCACCGCCAAACCGGACCGCCGGGAGCGGAGCAGGGTCGTCCATCACCTGATCGACATCATTGATCCGGACGAACAGTACAACGCCGCCAGGTTTGTTGCCGATGGACTGGCCGCCATTGCGGGGACAGCAGCCGCCGGCAGGGTGCCCCTGCTGACCGGAGGAACCGGCCTGTACCTGAAGGCCCTGACGCAAGGTTTATTCGAAACCCCTGATTTTGCAAAGAATCCATCAGTCAGGCGGCAACTGCGGGACCGGATGCGGCAGCAAGGGCGGGAAGCGCTTTTTCAGGAATTGCGGCGTCTGGATCCGGAAACCGCCGGCCGCATCCATCCCAATGACACCCAGCGCCTGCTCAGAGCCCTGGAAGTCCATCGGCTGACCGGCCGGCCCTGGTCTGAAAATATCCGGCGCGGGCAGGAACCGCCGGTCCGTCTGGCCAATATGTTCCTGATCGGCCTGACCTGCGACCGCCGGGAGCTGTATGAACGAATCGAACGGCGGACGGAACGGATGATGGAACAGGGACTGATCGGCGAAGTGGAAATGCTGCGGGCAATGGGATACGACCCGCTGCTGCCGTCCATGCAGGCCATCGGCTACCGTCATGTCAATAATTTCCTCGACGGCCGGTGGACCAGGGAGGAAGCCGTGCGCCTGCTGGTTCGGGATACCCGGCGCTACGCTAAACGGCAGATGACCTGGTTCACGAGGATGGAGTCCATCCGCTGGTACCACCGTGACAGGAACGACAAAATCCTGCAGGATGCGGAACACTGGCTGCACAGCCGCATGTGAGGGAACTGCGCCGGCCGGCGGAACCGCTGACCGGAAGAGGGGAGTTACACATGACACACCATGGGTCGACACCTGCCGCGGGGGGAGACGCATTCCGCCCTCGAAGGGAAATCCGGATGAGGGAAACCCTTCCGGACCCGGCGGCGTGCGGCCGGCTGGCTCGGGAAATAAATATTCCGCCCCTCCTTTCCCTCCTCCTGTGGCAAAGAGGGGTCACCAGCGCCAGGGATGCCCTGGATTTCCTGACCCCCCGACTCGCCGATCTGCCGTCGCCGTTCCTCATGAAAGACATGGACAAGGCGGTGGCCCTCGCGGTCAAGGCGGTCACCGAGGGATGGCCGATATATATTCACGGTGACTATGACGTCGACGGAGTCAGCGCCACGGCCCTCCTGGCACTGTTTTTCAACTGTCTCGGAACAGCGCCGGTCTGTTATCAGCCAGACCGGTTGACCGAGGGCTACGGCCTGCAGCGGAATTTTCTGGTCAGGCATGCCCCGGGCAGGGGAAACGACGGTCTTCTGATTACCGTCGACTGCGGCATATCGGCCGGGGCGGAAATCGGTCTGGCCCGTGAAATGGGATATACGGTGATCGTCACCGACCATCACGAGCCCCCCGCAAGTTTGCCGCCGGCGCATGCCCTGGTCAATCCGAAACAGCAGGGCTGTTCGTTTCCCTTCCACGATCTGGCCGGGGTCGGGGTCGCCTTTTTTCTCGCCGCCGGCATCCGGGCCCATATGGTCACCAACGGGATGATGGATAGGGAAAAAGCACCGAATCTCAAGCAGTTCATGGACCTGGTCGCCCTTGGCACCGTCGCCGACGTCATGCCGGTCACCGGCATCAACCGCATCCTGATCAAGGCCGGGCTTGAAGTCATGAACGAGCAGCCCAGCCCCTGGGTCACGGCCCTGCAGGCCGTCTACCGGAACGAGACCGGGCGGATCCGTGCCGAGGATATATCATTCCGCCTTGCTCCCCGGATCAATGCCCCGGGTCGGCTTGGCAAACCAGAGCTCGCTTTTGCGCTGCTGACCTGCGCCGATGCCGGCCGGGCCGGGAAACTTGCCGAAACAATTGAATCCCTGAACCGGGAGCGGAGGCAGCTTGAACTCGATGTCCTGGAAGAGGTTTTCCGCCAGAGCGCGGAGCAGGTGAACCGCGGGGACGGAGGCCTGGTCCTTTATGGGCGGTATCACCCGGGAGTGATTGGGATCATCGCCTCGCGGGTGGTGGACCGGTACAACAGGCCGGTGATCGTTCTGACCGAGGACAGCACCGATCAGAACCTGCTGAAGGGCTCCGGCAGATCGGTTGAATCCGTCAACCTCTTCGAGGTCCTTCGTGCCTGCGGTGACTGCCTTGTCCAGTTCGGCGGGCACACAATGGCTGCCGGTCTGACGGTGAGCAAAGAAAACTTGCCGTTTTTCGCGGAACAATTTAATTATATCGTTTCCCGGCAGGGATCAGCGCAGGAAGCAGCTCAAGCCGTCACCGCCGACTGCAATCCGACTCCGGAGGAAATGCTCGACACCACGTTCCTCAAATATTACTCCCAGCTGGAACCGTTCGGCCAGGGGAACCCTGAACCGGTTTTTCTGCTCGAAGGGCCGAAAGTGAGCAAACCGGAGGTCATCAAGAATCATCTCCGGTATCGGCTGGAAAGCAACGGCAGTGTGTACAGGGCAATCGGTTTCGGCCTGGCGGACAGGATCGGCATGTTTGGCAAGGGTTCCTTCCGGGTGGCGGTCAAAATCAGGAATACGGTGTACAGGGGAGTGGCGCGGACCGAAATCCATACCCTGGACGTGTATAAAGGTGCGTGAGGCCCCGTACACCATAAATTTAACATAATATATATTATGCGACATTGTAGCCATGGGTTACTTTTTGTTCGGGGACGTCCCCGGGACCCGGTCCATCCTCTCCGCTTTTCCCTGGTCTGCCCATGCATAATGCCTGTGATCCGGCCAAGTCCGGATCTTTCCCCGGAATCTGATAACAACTCAACATATTTGACGGGAACAGCCGATGACAAATCATGACGTCTACCAGGAACCCCTGGTCAGCCGCTATACAAGCAGAGAAATGCAGGAGCTTTTTTCCGAGCGCTTCAGGTTCACCACCTGGCGGCGCTGCTGGGTCGCCCTGGCCGAAGCCCAGCACGAACTGGGCCTCAAGCTGGTGACCGGGGAAATGGTTGAGGAACTCCGGGCCCATATCGATGATATTGATTACGAAACGGCGGCCCGCAAGGAAAAGGAAATCCGGCATGATGTCATGGCCCATGTCTATACCTACGGCCTCAAATGCCCCAAGGCCGAGGCCATCATTCATCTTGGCGCCACTTCCCAGTTCGTGGTCTGCAACACCGATCTGATCATCCAGAAGAAAGCCCTGCAGCTTGTCAAAAAGGCGCTGGTCAATGTCATTGCCAACCTGGGGGCCTTCTGCCGGCAACATGCGGACCTCGCCACCCTGGGCTTCACCCATTACCAGCCGGCCCAGCCGACCACCGTCGGCAAGCGCAACACCCTCTATATCCAGGATCTGATCCTGGACCTGGCCTATATCGAGCACCTTGAACAGCAGGTCCGGGCCCGGGGCGCCAAAGGCACGGTCGGGACCCAGGCCACCTTTCTTGAACTGTTTGAGGGCGATCATGCCAGGGTGCGGGAACTGGACCGCCGCGTTGCCGAAAAACTGGGGTTCAGCAAGGTCTTTGACGTGACCGGCCAGACCTATCCCCGCAAATTCGACATGAAAACCGCCGAAACCCTGGCCGGCATAGCCGCCTCGGCCCACAAGTTCGCCGTTGACCTGCGGCTGCTCTCCAACCTCAAGGTGCAGGAAGAACCGTTCGCCAGCAAACAGGTCGGCAGCTCGGCCATGGCCTACAAAAGGAATCCCATGCGGGCCGAGCGGATGACCGGCCTGGCGCGAAAGCTGATGAACCTCCCCGTCAATTTTAGCGCCACGGCGGCAAACCAGTGGTTCGAGCGGACCCTTGACGACTCGGCGATCCGGAGAATGGACCTGGCCCAGGCCTTTCTGCTGGCCGACGCAATATTAAGAATTTACATTAATATAACATCTGATATGGTTGTTTATCCGAAACAAATAGAAAAGCACCTGCGGGCTGAGCTGCCGTTCATGGCCACGGAAAAGATTCTCATGGCCTGCGTGGCAAAAGGAAAAAGCCGCCAGGAGATGCACGAGGTCATACGCGACCATTCGGTGCGGGCCGGACTGGCCGTCAAGCAGGAAGGCGCGGACAATGATCTGCTCGAACGGCTGGCCGGGGACGACCGCATCCCTTTTTCCCTGGAGGAACTGAACGGGATGCTGGGCGATTACAGTGCGTTCACCGGCCGCGCCGCGGAGCAGACCCGGGAGTACCTGGCGGAAGTCGTCACCCCCCTGCTCGACCGCTACAAGGATCTGGTCGGCGGCTGCGACGCAAGCCTCACGGTATGACGAACGCGCCCCCGGATCATGAACGGCGCTGCCGGGCCCTGTACTTCCGGATCGCTCCGGCCCGGATCGGCCTGCTCAAGTTTCTTCTCGAGGGCTACGACAACCTGGCCGTGCTGTCCACGGACGACTCCGGCAAGGGATGCGTGCGTCTCCTTGTCCCGCGGTCCCGTTACGAGGAGCTCATGCGCTTTCTGACCGCCACCGCCGAAAGGCTTCATTTATAAAATTAACTGTGAAAAATATCTTATTGTTAAATCGTGTTTATGAAGCGAAGAAATCTCTACATTAAAACGTTCGGCTGCCAGATGAACGAGCGGGATTCGGAAATCATTGCCCAGCTTCTGCATGGTTCCGGCTTCATTCCTGTCCACGACATGGAGGCCGCCGACCTGATCGTCCTCAACACCTGCAGCATCAGGGCCAAGGCGGAACAGAAGGTCTACAGCCTGCTCGGTCAACTTAGACAGTATAAATTGAGGAATCCCGGCCTGTTGATCAGTGTGGCCGGTTGTGTCGCCCAGCAGGAGGGGGAACAGATACAACGGAAAATGCCCCATGTCGATCTGGTGGTCGGCACCCAGCAGCTCTATCGTCTGCCGGAAATGATCCGCCGGCTTGACAACGGCGCGCACCATCTCAAGCCCGCGGTCGACATCTCGGCCACCTTCGCCATCCCCTCAATGCGGGAGCTGACCGGTCCCGACCCGGAGGCCGGCCTCCCCTGCCCCGCCGATGGCGGGGTCAGGAAATTCGTCACCATCATGCAGGGATGCAACAACTACTGCAGCTACTGTGTCGTCCCCTACACCCGGGGCCGGGAAATCAGCCGGCCCGTCGACGACATCCTTGACGAGGTCAGAATGCATGCGGCCCGGGGCGTGCGTGAAATCACCCTGCTGGGCCAGAATGTGAATTCCTACGGGCAGACCGATCCGATGGCCGACCGCCCCCCCGTCGATTTTCCCGCCCTGCTGCATATGGTGGCCCGAACCGGTGGGCTCAAGCGGCTCAGGTTCACGACCTCCAACCCCAAGGACCTGTCCGACCGCCTCATGCGCTGTTTCGCCGAAATCGACATCCTCTGCCCCAACTTTCACCTGCCGGTCCAGTCAGGGTCGGACCGGATACTGCGGCGGATGAACAGGAAATACACGGCGGCCGACTACCTGGACAAGGTGCGGAACCTGCGGCGATACTGCCCGGACATCACCTTGAGCACCGACATCATCGTGGGGTTTCCGGGGGAAACCGACGAGGATTTCGAACAGACCATGCTGCTTCTTGAAACTGTCCGTTTTCATTCATCTTTTTCGTTCAAATACTCCGACCGCCCCGGTACCCGGTCGGCGGCTTTCGGGGACAAGGTCGCGGAACAGGTCAAGGCGGACCGGCTCAGCCGTTTTCAGACACGCCAGGACAGGATCAGCCTGGAGCGCAACAGGGAGTATGTTGGCCGGATCGTGGAAGTGATGGTCGAGGGAGCGGGAAAAAACAACCACCTGCAGGGCCGCACGGCCGGCAACCATATCGTTCACTTTCCCGGACCGCCCGGTTCCGCTTTCCGTCCCGGGGACATGGTCATGGTTCGTATTAACCGGGCCGGGCAGCACTCGCTGGCCGGCACAATGCTGATGGAGGATTCAGACGCGTGATTGACTTGCACACCCACACATTTTTCAGCGACGGGGTCCTTGTTCCCGCCGAGCATCTGCGCCGTTTCGAGGTCATGGGATATGAGGCCGTGGCCATCACCGACCATGCCGATTCGTCGAACCTGGATTTCATCGTCCCCCGGATAGTCCGGGCCGCGGCCGACCTCAACCCCCACAGCAGGACCCGCCTGATTCCCGGCATCGAGCTGACCCACGTTCCGCCCGCCCTGATCAGAGAGCTGGCCGGGCGCGCCCGTGAGCTTGGCGCCCTCCTGGTGGTGGCCCACGGCGAGACCCCGGTGGAGCCTGTGATTCCCGGCACCAACCGGGCCGCCCTGGAAGCAGGGATCGACCTGCTGGCCCATCCCGGGTTCATCACCGAGGAAGAGGCCAGGCTGGCGGCGGAAAAAGGAATCCTGCTTGAACTTTCGGCCAGAAAAGGCCACTGCCTGACCAACGGCCATGTCGCCCGCATGGCCCTGAGGACCGGAGCGGGGCTGTCGGTCAATGCCGACGCCCATGAACCCGGGGACTTCATGACCGCGGAACGGGCGGAAACCGTGGCCCTTGGCGCCGGCCTTGACAGGGAGCAGTACCGGCAGCTGCGCAGGAATATGGCGGACCTAGTCGCCCGTCTCTGATCCCCCGGTGTCCCGGCCGGTAAAACCGGGCAGGCTCGGCGGGGGAGCAACGGCCGGGGCCGGTGACTTGCCGGTCAGGCTGCTGATCCGGCGGACAACCCGGCCGGCGGCCCGCCTGCCCTTTGCCGCCGCCGACTTGATCAGACAGTCGTCGAACTCGACGACCAGGCTGTTGTATTTGGCCCTGGATGAGGGCACGAGGCTCAGCCGGGCCCGGACCCCCTGCTCCCCGACTTCGAGAAACTGGATGATGGACCGCCGGTGCTCCGGAAAAAGCCGGTATTCCCTGTTGATGATAAACCTGGGCGTACGGAAGCGCTTGACGTACGACAGGTTCTCCCCGCCGTTGCGGTAGATGACGTTGAACACCAGGTTGTTCTCCAGCACCCCTACCCAGGCGAGATCCCCGCCGACAAAAAGCTTGTCCGTCACGTTGATCACCTTGTACAGGCCGCTGCTGAAAATGAGCATCAGCCGGTCCAGCTCCGAGCAGTGCACTTCGATATCCTGTCTGGCATCCTCGGCCCGTATTTTATGGCCGAGGAAACCGCTTTCCCGGTGGTAGCCGACCACCAGGTTGGAGAAAGCGGCGGCTCGGGCATCCACTTCGTCGAAGTGTTCAATGGTGCTTCTGCGCGGGTAAGATTGACCGTACTTGTCCAGCAGGCCCTGCAGGTAATTTATGGTAAAGCCGACCATGTCCCGGAGATTTTTTTCCAGGGCCCTGATGGCCCGCTCAATGATCCGGATCTCCTTTTTCTGCCTGTTGATGTCGTAGCGGGAGATGCGCTTGATCTTGATTTCCAGGAGCTTTTCGATATCCTCCCGGATTACGTCGCGGACCAGTTCGTCCCTGAAGGGTTCCAGGGCCTTGGCCACGGTGGCGACAACCCTGGCGTAGCTGGTTACCTCCTCTATCTGCTTGTACAGCCGCTCCTCGATGAAGATGCGCTCCAGCTTGCGGGCGTGCAGTTTCTCCCGCTGCCGCCCCAGGTCGATCCGCAGCTCCGCCTCCAGGTCGCGGACCAGTTTTGCGGTATTGTGGCGCAGGACCTCATCGACCGAGACCTGGCAGGGCATATGATCGCGGATGACCACCAGGTTGGGGGAAACGGAGAGTTCGCAGTCGGTAAAGGCATAGAGGGCGTCGATGGTCTCTTCGGCATACACGCCCCGCGGCAGCTTGATTTCAACCTCCACTTCCTCGGCGGTATAGTCGTTGATGGAGGCTATCTTCAGTTTGCCGGACTTGGCCGCTTTTTCAATGGAATCGATCAGTCCTTCGGTGGTGATGCTGTACGGGAGTTCCCTGATGATGATCGTTTTTTCATCGGCCTCGACGATGCGGGCCCGGCAGCGGAGTCTGCCGTTGCCGTTGTTGTATTCCGTGACGTCGATTATCCCGCCCCGGGCAAAGTCGGGATAGACTGTGAAGGGTTCCCCGCGCAGGCAGCTGATCTGGGCCCGGAGCAGTTCGTTGAAATTGTGGGGCATGATCTTGGTGGCCATGCCTACCGCAATCCCCTCGGCCCCGAGCAACAGAAGAAGCGGCAGCTTGGACGGCAGGGTGACCGGCTCTTTCATGCGGCCGTCGTACGATTCCACGTACTGGGTCAGATCCTTGTTGAACAGCGTCTCCCGGGCCAGCGGCGTCAGCCGGCATTCTATATAGCGCGCCGCCGATGCCTGATCCCCGGTAAAAATGTTGCCGAAGTTGCCCTGCCGTTCGATCAGATATTCCTTATTGGCCAGATTGACCAGAGCGGCGAAGATCGACTGGTCGCCATGGGGATGCAGCTTCATGGTTTCGCCGACCACGTTGGCCACCTTGTGGAAGCGACCGTCGTCCATGTTGTGCAGGGTCTGGAGGATGCGCCGCTGAACGGGCTTCAGTCCGTCGTCGATATCCGGGATGGCCCGCTCCCTGATCACATAGGAGGTGTAATCGAGGAAATTATCGTCGAACAGGCGCTGCAGCCTGCCCATTTCCGGCTGGGACAGGGGAATATCGGTCATACCGGCCTCAGTACCAGGTGGTCCATGATGTACTGCCGCCGATCAGGGGTGTTCTTGCCCATGTAGAAGCTCAGCACCTTGGATATCTCGCTCAACGTATCGATGCGGACCTGCTGCAGCCGCATGTCCGGGCCGATGAACTGCTTGAACTCCCGGGGTGATATCTCTCCCAGGCCTTTGAACCTGGTCATCTCCACTTTCCTTTCCGCCTCCCCCCTGCCTTTCAGCCGGCGGACCGCCGCCTCCTTCTCCTTGTCGGAGTAGCAGTAGACGGTCTCCCGGGTATTGCGGACCCGGAATATGGGGGTTTCGAGGATATAGACATACCCCAGCTTGATGAGCGGTTCAAAGTAGTGCAGGAAGAAGGTCAGCAGCAGGTTGCGTATATGCAGGCCGTCAACATCGGCGTCGGTGGCGAGGATGATCTTGTCGAAGCGCAGCGAACCCACCGACTCCTCGATGTCCAGGGCCTGCATCAGGCTGTACATTTCCTCGTTCCTGTACAGGACGTCGAGCCGCTGCCCGTAGACGTTCATGGGCTTGCCCTTGAGGGAAAAGACCGCCTGGATCATGGGATCACGGGAACTGACGATGGAACCTGCCGCCGACTGCCCCTCGGTTATGAAGATCATGTTCTCGCGGCCGGGCCCGGAGGGATTCTTGCGCGAAGGATGATACTTGCAGTCCTTGAACTGGGGGATCTTCAACGCCACTTTCTTGGCTTTGGCCTTGGCTTCGCGGCGCACGGTCTGCAGCTCGCGGCGCACCCGTTCGTTGCGCTGCACCTTGTCCAGCAGAAGTTCAGCGGTTCCGGGATATTTGTACATGTGGTCGGAGACCGCATCCCTGACGGTGTTGACGATCCACGAGCGGATTTCGGTATTGCCGAGCTTGTTCTTGGTCTGTGACTCGAAGACAGGCTCCCGCACCTTGACGGCAAGGGTCCCGACTATGCCGTCCCGCACGTCCCTGCTGTTGAATTTCTTGCCGCTGAATTCATTTATTCCCTTGAGCACCCCTTCCCGGAAGGCCGACAGGTGCGTTCCCCCTTCGCTGGTATAGGTGCCGTTGACAAAGGAGAAGTAGGTGTCGCCGTAATCATCGGTATGGGTGAAGGCCATCTCCAGCGACTTGTCCGCAAAATGGATGGGATCGTAGATCTGACTGCCGTTCAGTTCAGCGGACAAAAGGTCCAGCAGCCCTTTTTCGGAATAAAAGACCTCGCCGTCAAAGTGGAGCTTCAGGCCCGAGTTGAGATAGGCGTAGCGCCAGAGCCGTTTTTTGATGTAGTGGCGGTCGAACTGAAAATTTTCGAAGAGCTCGCCGTCGGGCAGGAACTCAATCAGGGTCCCGTTTTTTTCCCGGGTTTCCCCCTCCTCGTCAAACTGGAGTTCGCCGTACCTGAAAACGGCTTTCTTGTAGCGGCCGTCCCGGAAGGCGCAGACAATGAACTCCGAGGACAGGGCGTTGACCGCCTTGGTCCCGACCCCGTTCAGGCCGACCGAAAACTGAAACACGTCCGTATTGTACTTGGCTCCGGTGTTGATGGTGGAGACGCACTCAACGACCTTGCCCAGCGGGATGCCCCGCCCGAAATCCCGGACCGAACAGCGCCCCTGCTCATCGATATGGATGTCGATCCGCTTGCCGGCCCCCATGATGAACTCATCGATGCTGTTGTCGATGACCTCTTTCAGAAGAATATAGATGCCGTCGTCGGGATGGGAACCGTTGCCGAGCCGTCCGATGTACATGCCCGGGCGCTTCCGGATATGCTCGAGGGAGCTCAGTGTCTTGATCTTCGATTCGTCGTATTGATGCAGGGCCACGGGGAAAGCTTCGAAAAATTATGGTTCCACTGTTGCTGAATGATAAGGAATATGAATATACTTATTTAACGGGAATAGTACAAATCAAAAAAAATGATCAAAACTGTTTTAACCATTGCCGGATCGGACCCCTGCGGCGGCGCCGGAATCCAGGCGGACCTGAAGACCATGGCCGTCATCGGCGTCTACGGGGCGGCGGTCATTACCTGCATCACCGTCCAGAACAGCCGGGGCGTCACCAGGGTGGCCCCGCTTGATCCCGGACTGGTCCGGGCCCAGATTGAGGCGGTCACGGCCGATCATGCGGTGTCGCACGTCAAGGTCGGCATGGTCGGAACAGCCGCCGTTGCAGGAGCTGTCCGCGATGCCCTGGCCGCCTTTCGGGGCGAAGTCATCGTCGATCCCGTCCTGAGCTCGACAACTGGACAGGAACTGGCCGACCGGGACGGCCTGACCGACATCTGCGCCAGTCTGCTCGGCATGGCGACGGTCCTGACGCCCAATATCCCCGAACTGGAAATCCTGACCGCCGGGAGTCTCCGGACCGGGGAGGACGTCCCGGCCGCGGCCCGGCTCCTGTTCGACGCCAATCCCCGGCTCCGGTGCCTGCTGGTCAAGGGGGGCCACGCCGGACGCGGCGGGCGGATAACCGATGCCCTCTTCCGGGCCACGAGGGGAAAGTTGGAACAGGAAGTTGTCACCCATCCGTTCATCATTACCCGCAACTCACACGGCACCGGCTGCACCCTGGCCTCGGCCTTCGCTGCCTGGCATGCCCTGACCGGCGATGACACCACAGCCTTCCGCCGAAGCGTTGCCTTCCTGCAGAACGCCCTCGAAAGGAGCAAATCAGCCCGAATTGTGAAAAACCCGACCGGAGGCGGCGGACTGCTGCACCATCTTGCCTCTTCCCCCGTCCATCAATGAAATATTCGGGAGAACCGCATGAACAAACAGAGCCAGACGCTCCTCGGCGCCGTTTTTTTCATCCTGGCCGCCATGCCCGCCGCCTCGCCCGGTGCGGACTGTCTCGGGCCGTGGCAGAAGATACCCGGCTGCACGGAAAGCATGGGCCATCCCTGCCGGGCGTAATCGGGGGACCTGCCGGCCGGGAGATGCCCATGAGACACTCTGCGACGAAACCACGGAGGGCCGCTACAGGACCTGCCAGGGGCCGAAACGCTGCGGCACCGACCGGCCGGAAGAATCACGGCGCTGCAGGGAATGGGATTTCGTGTACGATGAACCGGGCCCGGAGGGGTATGTCAATGTTGACTGCAAAGGCCACTGCGAAAGGACCGATCGAGGAAGAGACAGCAGCAACTGGGACTTCGTGTACAACCGACCCTGTCCGGAAGGCTATGTGAATCCCGACTGCAGGGGCCGCTGCGAACCGGTCTCGTTTTTCAACAGGTAGGCCGGGGGGATTGACGGCAGTACTCAGGCAATCTCCAGCAGTTCTATGTCAAAAATCAGGTCCTCGCCTGCCAGGGGCGGATTGGCATCCAGGATGATGGAGGTTTCCGTCACTTCCTTGACCACCACCAGCATGGGTTGATTGCCGGGACCCTGGATCTGCAGCCTCTGCCCTGGTTCAGGGTTGATTTCAGGGGGCACCTGATTCCTGGGAACATTGATCATCAGTTCCTCGTTGCGCGGCCCGTAGGCCTGATCCATGGGAATCTTGACATTCTTTGTCTCGTTTTTCACCATGCCCTTGACCGCGTCTTCGAACCCCGGGATGACCTGGCCGCTGCCGATGGTAAACGACAGGGGCTCCCGTCCCTCCGAGGTGTCAAATACGGTTCCGTCCTGCAATTTTCCGGTGTAATGAATCCTGACGGTGTCGCCATCCTTGGCAGGTGCCATTTCCTTCTCCTTTGCTGATGTAAGCGGTTGAGTTGACGTGCAGACAAGGTTCCACCTTAGCACAATGTCCGGATGCCCGCCACCCTGTTGTCGGGAAAACCGAAGAACGCGGTTCCCTGCACCGCGCCGGACCATTCCCTGTTCCGCCGCTGGCGGGGTTCTACAGGTTGGCGGAGGCGGGCCGGCGGTATTGAACAGCCTCGGTCACGTGTCTGGCCGTGATCTCCGGAGACATGTCCAGGTCGGCGATGGTGCGGGATATTTTCAGTATCCGGTGATAGGCCCGGGCGGAGAGGCCGAGATGTTCGATGCTCCGGTGCAGGATTTCGGCGGCCCGGTCATCCAGCCGGCAGTGCTTTTTCAGCAGGCTCGAGCCCATCTGACCGTTGTTATACACCCCCTTTTGCCCGGTAAAACGCTGCTGCTGCAAGGCCCGGGCGGTCCTGACCCTTTCCCGTATCGCCGCCGACGAGCTCCCCTGCTCCATGGTGTGCAGCTCCTTCATCCTGACCGGAGGCACCTCGACATGCATGTCGATGCGGTCAAGCAGCGGCCCCGACAGCCGGCTCTGATAGCGCTGAATCTGCGCGGAGGTACAGGTGCATTCCCTGACAAAGTCGCCGAAATAGCCGCACGGACAGGGATTCATGGCCGCAACCAGCATGAACCGCGCCGGAAACTGCAGGCTGGAGGCCGCTCTGGAAATCGTGACAACGCCGTCCTCAAGGGGCTGGCGCATCACCTCCAGGACGTTTTTCCTGAACTCGGGCAGTTCGTCGAGAAACAGAATGCCGTTGTGGGCCAGGGAAACCTCACCGGGGCGGGGAAACTGGCCGCCGCCGATCAGGCCGGCATCGGAGATGGTGTGGTGGGGGGAACGGAACGGGCGGGTAACCACCAGAGGGGTGTCTTCCGGGAGCAGGCCGACGATGGAATAGATCTTGGTCGTTTCGATGGCTTCGTCCAGGCTGAGTTCGGGCAGAATGGTCGGCAGCCGGCGGGCCATCATGGTCTTGCCCGTACCTGGAACCCCGCTGAGGAGGATGTTGTGCCCGCCGGCCGCGGCAATCTCCATGGCGCGCTTGGCAAAATCCTGTCCCTTGACCTCGGCGAAATCGACGTCGTATCCTCCCCGGTCGCGGAAGATGGTCTCGATATCTATGGCGGCGGGGGAAGGGACCGCCGTGCCGTTCAGCACTTCGACGGCTTCATCGAGCCGCTTGACCGGCAGGATTTCAATGCCGCCGAGAACCGCGGCCTCGTCGGCGTTCTCCCGGGGTACGAGGAAGCGCCGGACCCCTTTGTTCCGGGCGGCGGTGATCATGGACAGGATTCCCGGAACCGGCCGCACGGCACCGTCCAGGGACAACTCTCCGACAACGCCGTGGGATTCGAGTTCGCCGCACTGCAGGACGCCGGTCGCCGCGAGAATGCCAAGGGCCATGGGCAGGTCGTAGCCGGCCCCCTCTTTCTTGATCGAGGCCGGGGCAAGGTTGACGGTAATCCTGCGCGCCGGAAATTCATAGCCGCTGTTTTTGATTGCCGACCTGACCCGGTCCTTGCTTTCCCTGACAGCTCCCTCGGCCAGACCGACGGTGGAAAAGGCGGGCAGACCCTGGGCCAGGTCCACCTCCACCCGGACAATGTAGCCGTCGACACCGACGACCGCCGCGCTTAATATCTTGGCCAGCATGGTTGTCACCTGTACAGCTTGAGCAGAGCGTCCGAAAAGGGACCACCCCGCTCCCGGTAAATATAAAAAGGGGCTTGGACGCGAACTTCCTCGCCGCCGTTTTTGACCGCCTCGACAAGAACCAGGGCCGCCTCAGAACTGCCGGGGTAGCTGTACACCGGCTGCAGCCGTTTGGGCTCGAGCCGCCTGTCCTTCAATGCCGCGATCAGGGACCCCGCCCGGCGGGCTGGATAAACGACCACGACGCTGCCGCGGTTCCGTACGGAGAAGGCAGCTGCCCGGAGGATATCGTCAAGACCCGTATCGATCTCGTGCCTGGCCCTGGCGCGCTGATCGTTGGAACTGATCCGGCCCCGGCCCGGCTGTCCGTAGGGAGGGTTGCAGACCACCCCGTCGAACGATTCGGCGGGGATGAGCTCCTCCATGCGGCGGAGATCCCCGTGCATGATGCGAACCCTGTCCGCCAGGTTGTTGTCGAGGACGTTCCGGCCGGCCAGGTCTGCCAGTTCGGCCTGGACTTCGATGCCGGCAACCCGCACGCCGGGGTGGCGATAGGCAAGGATCAGGGCAATGATTCCGCTGCCGCAGCCGAGATCGAGCAGGGTATCATGGAGCCGGGGCCTGAGGAAATGCGCCGCCAGCACGGCGTCAACGGAGAAGCGGTACCCCTGCCGGAACTGCCGGCAGATCAGTCTCCCGCCGAAAAGGGAATCATTGCTGAAAAGGCCGGCTCCGGCTTTCAACCTCCGCGCCCCGCCAGATATATCCGTTCGTCGGCAACCAGCCTGTTGATCATCAGGCCGGTCAGTATCTTGGGAAAGAAATAGGTTGATTTATGGGGCATGAACTCACCGCTGTCGGCAACATCGGTAACCTGGTGGACCCGGGTCGGGTTGAGGAGGAGGAGCAACGGGGTTGACCGGTCATCGTCAACACTTTTTTTAACCGCTACATCAATGGCTTCGTCTGGATCGCTGAAGTAGCTCATCAACTTTTCGTCGAGGATGCGCTGGTGGTCGATGCCAAGAAGCTCATGGATGAGCAGTTCGGACAGGACAACCACATCAAGGTTTCGCAGCACCTCCCGTATCCGGGCCAGGACAGGATACTTTTCCCGGGGCTTTTTCAGGGTCAGCAGGAAACAGCGGTCCTCTCCGGCATGGTAGAGACCGAAAACAGGATCGGCGGAGGTCATCCGCCACTCATTCATCCGGGCGAGCGCCTCGGCAATCAGCCCTTCCCTGCTGGCGCCGCCTATCTCTTCAACGTGCAGTGCCTCTGCCATCCGGGCCGCGCACCCGTCGGCGGAGAGTTTTCCCGGAAAATCGAGGAGCCGGTGGGTGGGAAGGATGGAAAGTCCCTCGTCTTCCGCGGCGCACAGGTACATCATGATAAAATTAAAGGGACTGTCCGGCGGCAGGGAGGGATTTTTCCGCACCACATTGTTCCGGTACTCCAGGGCCGTCGTGTACCGGTGGTGCCCGTCGGCGATATAGACCGGCTGCCCGGCGAAGAAGCGGATTATGGTATCGATGGCCCGCCGGTCCGTCACCCGCCAGAGGGTATGGGTGTTGCCGAGATGGTCCCCGATCGAACAGAGCGGATCAGGCTCCCTGGCCTTGCTCAGGGTTGTCATCACGGTCTGATCGCTGTCCTTGTAAATGGAAAACACCTTGCTGAACTGGGCCCGGCATTCATCCATCAGCCGCATGCGGTCAACAACCACCGATGGGAAGGTTTTCTCGTGGGGTTTGACAATGCCTGCCGAAAAGTCAGCCAGCTCCACCAGGCAGATAAAGCCGTTCCTGGTCAGCCGCCGTCCGGAGGGATGGGTATAGGTGATGGAGTAGAGGTACATGGCGGGCTGGTCGTCACGGACAAGTACGCCGCTGTCCATCCACTGTTCAAACAGGGTGCGCGCCTTTCTGTACCGGTCATCGTCTCCTTGGGAGCCCTGAGAGGTATTGCGCAGGTCGAGCTGAATCATGTTGTATATGTTCTTCTCGAGAAACCTGGCGCCGTCCTCCTCGCTGATCACATCGTAGGGAGGGGTCACCACTTCCTCAAGATTGTGTATTTTTTCGGGATTGAAGCGCAACCCATTGAACGGTGCGACAATGGCCATGAAAATATCTCCTCCGTATGGTCAATCCGAAATATTCCTGCTATATTGAGGAAAATCAGATGGAATGTTCATCGAAAATAAAATGCATTTCCTCTTTACCATTGAATGAAGATGAGTTGCAAGGGGCTTTTGCCGTGGAGCGCCCCTCTCATCGGAAGAACAGCTACGGCGGGGGTTCAATACACATGCTCGATATTTTCATTGATACGCATTTTTCCGGGGGTCATCATCTTCGCCAGTATCCAGGCAATTGTGAAAAGCCCCACGGACACAACTGGAAGATCAGGGTGACGGTCCGGGCGACGAAACTGGACGCCCTGGGGATGGGAATCGACTTCAAGGTCTTGAAAAATATTGTCAACCGGGTCGTTGACGAACTGGACCACAGTGATTTGAACGAGCATCCCGCCTTCCGGGAGGTGAATCCCTCCTCCGAGCATATAGCCATGCATATTTTTTCCGAACTGAAAGACGGGCTGACCACCGACCGGTATTCCCTCCATTCGGTCGCTGTCCGCGAAACCGACACCAGCGGGGTGATATATTACGGTGAGTAACTCCCCCCTGACCGTCAGCGAACTGTTTTACTCGATCCAGGGGGAATCAACGCGGGCCGGACTGCCCTGCGCCTTTGTGCGTCTGTCCGGCTGCAACCTCCGCTGCCGGTACTGCGATTCCCACTATACCTGGGAAGAGCCCGGCCGGGAAACCACCCTGACCGAGATCCTGGGTTGGGTGGAGAAATATCCGGAGGTGCCGGTTGAACTGACCGGGGGGGAGCCCCTGCTCCAGGACGGAATTTATCCGCTTATGCGGGAACTGGCGGCCCGGGGCCGCACCGTGCTGCTGGAAACAAACGGCTCTCTCAGCATCGGCAGGGTCCCGGAAGCGGTGACGGTCATTCTTGACCTCAAATGTCCCGACAGCGGCATGGAAAACATGATTGACTGGACCAACATCGGCCGCCTTGCCCAAAGGCGGAAAAACGGCTGCCGGGATGAAATCAAATTCGTGCTCAGTTCGGAACGGGATTATGCCTGGGCCCGGGAGGTCATAGCCGGATACGGACTGGCGGACCTGGCAGCGCTTCTCCTTTCCCCGGCGGACAAGCTTATGGCCCCCTCGCGGCTTGCGGAACTCATGCTTGCCGACCGGTCGCCGGCAAGACTGCAGCTCCAGCTGCACCGGATCATCTGGCCCGCACGGGAAAGGGGGGTTTGACAGAACGCTGCCTGAAAACGGGACCGCCGATCCGAGACGGATGCCGACCTCCTCCCGATCGTCAATCGCCGACAGGCCTCAGTCTTTCCCTGATTTCCGCTGCGGTCAGTTCTTTACTGCCATTGCGTTGCCGGGCGGAGTTGTCGTCCTCTCCCGCCAGGTCGGACAAACGGACGAAGCAGTTATGAAGAAAGGAGCCGGGCCCTTTCTTTCTGTCCACGCCGAAGCGGAACAGGGTGCGTTCCTCCGGTGAAAGGCTGCAGAGCAGGTTTTTTGTGGCCCATATCTCGCCGTTCCGGGCGAATGCGGCCAGGACGGAGGCATTTTTGACGGTGTCCCCCGGGGCGATGAACCGGAGACCGTCCCCTGTCATGATGGTCCCGAAAAATTCCCGGCCCGCTCCGATGCCGATATTGAGATAGAGATCTTTGCTCCAGCCCACTATCTCCTGCCATTTCCGGTTGAACTTCTTCATAATTTCCCGAAGCTCCAGGGCACAGTCAAGGCCGCTGACCATATGGCTTTCCACGGGGCCGCCGATAAAGTAGCACAACAGACCGTCGCCCGGATGGACCCCGCATAACCCGTTGTGGGCCGCAATCACCGGACCGGCAGTCTCCCACAGTCCCGCTGCCAGGGCAAAATACTGCCAGGGTGGCAGTTGGGCGATTATCCTGTCCGCGTCCTGGAGATCCGCCCGAAGAACGCAGAGGTTGAGCAGGGAGGGCTTCAACGGGGTGCCAACCGGACGCATGCCTGCCCCCGGCTCCGGGCCGCCTGATATGGTGGTTTCGGCGTCAGATGGAATGGCGGCGGTTTTGGCGGCGGAAGGGAAAGGAGATTCAAGGGGGCCGCGGTCTTCCTGGAAAAGGCGGGTGATTTCGGCCATGGACCGTCCCCGGCTTTTGAGCAGTTTCACCCTGTCGATCCGGGCGATGACTTCGCCGGGAAAATAGCCGATCTGTTTGATATTTCTGCTGTCCGGCGGAGGCGGGCCGACAATCGGTCTTGGCAGAATACCGAGCTTTATGTAATTATTTAGTGTTGCTCTTGATATACCTGTCCTTTCGATTATTTCTTTACTTGTAATCATGGCATTTGCTTGCCTGTCGCCTCCCCCCGGTTGGCGGCCAAGACCAGTAAAATTAAACTGTCCATAGAAGGCAAAAAAAACTCGGCCACAAGAGCTCTCCTGCCCTGTTTCTATTTCAACAGAAAAATCATCCCGGGGTCAAGAAAAATAATTAAACAGTCCATTTAAACTATTTTGTACAGGTTAATTATATTTTTTCGACTGTCCAAATCTTTAGCTTAACTGTCTGTTTAATTGTATTTTTATTAAAATAAACAGGCTAATTTTACTGTTTAATAATATTTTTCGGCAAAAATTGCCCGGATCACGACACAGCTGACAGAGTGGGACAACAAGGGGTTGGGCGGAGCGGTCATGGATGCAGCTGTGGACGGAAAGTGAAGTGTTCCGCAGCTGACAGCAATCCTCGGCGCTTATATCCGGTGCCAAAAAAATCTCCTGGACCGGGGACGCGAGACTTCCCTCTTCGGCCGAAATGACGGGAATACAGGTGGAAAGGACAGGAATCCGCTGAATCGGCCGGCTGCGGACCATGACCGGTCGGCGGGTGAGGGGAGGCGGCAATCTGAACAATCCATGGCAGCGGGCCGGCCGGAATGAAGGCTCGGCCCTGCCATTGCCCTTTGATCCGGGGGATCAGCTTCTCAGGCGTTCTTTCAGGGCCTCGACTGAATTGACGGGCGCGCGGCAGGTAAAATTTTCACAGACATAGGCGGTGGCCGCTCCGTCCACCATGGTCACCTCCTCCATGAAGGGGAGATGTTTTGCCAGATACGCCTGGTTGGGACCGTTATCGGCCAGCAGGACGATTTTTCCCGGGTCATGGACGGAGTGGGCTGCGGCCAGCATTGCCCGGGTGTCATCGCGGCCGGGGGGGCCGGCAATGACAATCTGCCGGGGCTTGCGCTGCGTCAGCTGCCAGGCGGACACCATGAGCGGCAAGGCCTGGGGCTGGGCATTGATCATGGCGGCGAACGCCTCGATCGTTTCCCTCCCCTGCCGGCGCCAGTCGTCACGGGCGAGCAACTCGCCCAGCATCAGAAGATTCATGGCCGCCACGGAGTTGGGGGCCGGTTCGGCCCCGTCGTAGTCGCCTTTCATTCGGAACGGCAGGGTCCGGTCTTCAACCCCGTCATAAAAGCCGCCCTTCCCCTCGTCAAGAAACAACCTGATCTGTGATTCCGTCAGTTCGGCCGCCCATTGCAGCCAGCTTCTCTTCTGCGTGACCTGATGGAGATGGAGCAGTCCGGCAACAAGAAAGGCATAATCGTCAAGCTGGCCGGCCAGTCCCCTCTCCTCCAGCCTGCAGCGGCGGAAAAGGGTCCCCTTCTCTTCGACATAAAGCCGGGTCCGGATAAAACCGGCCGATTTTTCCGCCGCCTCAATCCATTGCGGCTGCCCGAGGATGATTCCGGCCCGGGCCAGCGCCCCGATCATCAGGCCGTTCCAGCAGACCAGTATCTTGTCGTCCAGGTGCGGCCTTTTTCTCCGGGACCGCGCATCAAAGAGAAGCCGGCGCGATGTCTGCAGGACACGCCGTATTTCGGCCGTGGACAGGTTGAACCGGTCAGCGGCTTCACCAACGTCCCGGCTCCGGTATAGGATATTTTTTCCCCTGAATTCGCCATGGGGGTCTTCCGGAGCATTGCCCCCGGCCGCCACCCCGTAGCAGAAACTGAAAATCCGCGCATCCTTCTCGGGCAGCAAGGAGAAGATTTCCTCTTCCGTCCAGAGATAATACGCCCCTTCACGACTCACCCCCGGATTGGAGGGATCCTCGCTGTCCGCATCTTCGGCGGAGTAAAATCCTCCCCCGGCATCGGTCAGGTCGCGAAGGACGTACCGGCAGGTATCCGCCGCCGCATCGGCAAACAAGCGGTCCCCGCTGATGAGACAGGCGTCGAGGTACGAGGAGACGAGCAGGGCCTGGTCATAGAGCATTTTCTCAAAATGGGGGACTCTCCAGGCCTGGTCCGTGGCGTAGCGGTGAAAACCGCCGCCGATGTGATCGTACACCCCGCCCCGGTACATGCGGCGCAAGGTGTGCAGAACCATGTCCCGAGCGGACGTCTCCCCGGTGGTCTGCCAGTAATTGAGGAGGAAACTGAACTGCACCGGCCGGGGAAACTTTGGCGCTGAACCGAAACCGCCGAATTCCGGGTCAAAATCATTTCGCAGCTCGCTGAAGAGTGTATTCTGAACCGCGGCCTCAATTATTCCCTGCTGCTCCCCCTCCCCTTTCCGGGAGAGTTCACCGGTGAGGCGGGCGGCGACGTTTGCCAGATCGCTCCTCCTGCCGCTCCATGCCTCGTGAATGGCGGTGAGCAGGTCGGCAAACCCGGGCCTGCCGTACATCGATTTCGGCGGAAAATAGGTTCCGGCATAAAACGGCTTGCCGTCCGGGAAAAGAAAAACCGACATGGGCCACCCTCCGCTGCCGGTCATCGCCTGGGTCGCCGCCATGTAGAACTGATCGATGTCGGGGCGCTCCTCGCGGTCAACCTTGACGCTGATGAACCATCGGTTCAGGATCGCCGCGATTTCCTGGTCGGCGAACGATTCATGCGCCATGACGTGGCACCAGTGGCAGGTGGAGTAGCCGACGGACAGGAAAACGGGCTTGTCTTCAACCCTGGCCCTGTCCAAGGCCTCCTCGCCCCAGGGATACCAGTCGACCGGGTTGTGGGCGTGCTGCAGAAGATAGGGGCTCTTTTCCCTGATCAGCCTGTTTGGTTTGGCTTCCATGTCCAACCTCCTGACGGCGGCAGATCTTATTCAAACGGCAGGGCGGCCCCGAGCGAAACGGGAAGCTATTCCCCGATTATCTTGACCAGTACCCGTTTCTTGCGCCGCCCGTCAAATTCGCCGTAAAAAATTCTTTCCCAGGTGCCGAAATGGAGCTTTCCACCGGTAACGGCCACAACCACTTCCCGGCCCATGACCTGCCGTTTCATGTGGGCATCGGCGTTATCTTCATAGGTGTTGTGCCGGTACTGGGAAACAGGTTCGTGCGGGGCGAGTTTTTCCAGCCACACTTCATAATCATGATGCAGGCCGGATTCGTCATCGTTGATAAAAACGGAAGCTGTAATGTGCATGGCGTTGCAAAGGAGCAGTCCCTCTTTTATGCCGCTTTCAGCCAGGCACTGCTCCACTTGGGGGGTAATATTGATAAAAGCCCTGCGGGTCGGCACTTCAAACCAGAGTTCCTTGTGATAGCTTTTCATATCTTCCCTGCTGCATCAATGTTTCTGGTATATGTTCCTATAATAAGGGGATAAACAGGATGATCAGGATGACTCCTTCTCCGGCCGGCAACATTACAGGGCTGGACGGCGGGGCCCAATCGTCACCCGAACGGGGACGCAAAAAGACGTTTTGGGAGGCAGCGGTAAGAGTAAAAGCCGGGCAGAGTCATCGCCTTGCTCCGGGACGACGGTTCCATCGCTCCCGAGGCCCTATCGCGAAACCGCTGTTTTTTCCCTGCCCTTACCTGCGCGGCCTTCACTCATCTCCCTGACTTCGGTAATCCGGCCCCAGGACTTGCCTTCCCGGTCCAGAAGATTTTCACAGATCCAGCGGTACTGCCTGCCGTTGACATGCTGGATCACCAGCGAATCCTTCTGGTCGGCGGTATAACAGTCGAGCAGGAACAAGCGCCATTCATCCTTGTTGACGATGGATTGTTCACACTTGGCCAGGAACTCCTCAATGGTCATCCCGGCCTGCTCCAGGTTCTCCTGGTCAAACAGTTGACGCATTTTTTTATTGGTGAAATAGGTGCCGCCGTAGTTTTTCGCCTCGAATTGTTTGGTGATGCTGATCGCGTAGGGAATGTGGTCCAGTGACAGCTTGAGCAGCTTGCTCAGGTCATGGGACCTCGTGGTATCGCGAATGGTGCAGGTCATGCCGTTGTAGGCGCCGTTTTTGATATGGGGGATCAGCCATCCGTCCAGATACACTTCCTGCCCGATCGGTGTCACCACCCGTATATTTTCATAGAAAAACGGTTTCATCGACTTTTTGGTCTTGACATACATTTTCAGAAATTCCCCGTATTCCATGTTGGGAAATTGATCGTGGACGGTCAGCACATTGACCCCGAGCAGCTTTTCCGGCGGGACGCCCATGATGACGTTTATGAACCGGTTGGCGAAATAGATCTTGTCGTCCTTGTCCATGACCAGGACCCCGGATTGCAGATTCTGGACGATATCCTCATAAAAATTCTTGGTTTCCACCAGTTCCTTTTCTATCCTCTGGTGGTCCATGACGTAGTGGGTCAGGCGGGCGATAAGTTTTTCGACGCTGTCGTCGGTGTCAAATTTTTCCTTGAGTTCCGGATCGAGATTGTTCTTGATCCTCCGGCCTATCATGAGAAACTCCTCATAGGGGCCGTAGAGAATGGCGGCGATCTGATTCTGCAGTTCAAGGGAAGCCGTCTTCGAGCCGCTCATGATGGCGGACACGTACGAGGGGGTGATGCCGAGCTTCTTGGCTATCTGGGCCTGGGAGCCGATATTTTTTTTATATTTCCGGTAAAAATATTTTGCCGCCAACCGAAAAATTTCGTGGACATCATTTTCCATTTTGTTCGTCTCCGTGATATTGCTGAAGCCTAGCATGCTTTATACTTATTGTACATAAATTTTATAAAAATACCAGTTATTTTATACTTATGGAAATTTTATTTTGCAGGGTTTGACATCTCCCCAAAATAACGTATAATTAATCATACTACAAATATTATAGATAAACTGTCTGTACATATTTTACGGAGGAAACTCGGATGAAAGAGTTTTTTCTGTTCCTCCAAGTATAAGGCCTCCCGGGGTTCCACCCCTTTGAGGCCTTTGTCATTGCGTTGACAGCCGCGAAAGCCGCTCCTTTTCATCAGAGAGAAAAAGCGGCGGATAATAATTGAAAATGAATTGCGTCGCAACGGCAAGGAGGGCGAATCATGCTGCATCCGAATTTGATGGAGTATATGTTGCTGTTTCCCCTTGTTCTCTTCTTTGGACTGCCGGCGGTAATCATGTCACTGGTCCGGTTGAAGGAAAAAATGATCAAGGCCGGATTGCGCCAATCCGGCGCCATCGGGGAACAGAGAAAATCGCCCCGGCGGGAATTCGACGGTATTGTCGCCCATGCGTCGGACGGGGAGCACTGCAGCAGGGTGGCGGTGAAAAACATTTCGGCGCACGGCATCTGCTTCTCCTGTCCCCCGAACAGTCTCAATGAGGACAAGGACAGACTGGCCGTCCTGCTGACCGGCGCCGGCAAGAATTTCCAGCTGCGGGTCCAGCCGAAATGGATAAAAAGCCAGGGACCGGAGCACAGCATCGGGGCCACCATTGTCGACAGCCTCGGCAGGTGGGATGCATTTGCGGGGGTTCCCGGCAGGGTCTGAGGCCGTCCCGGGTCGGCGGCCCCTTCCCGCTGCCGGAGATGACAGGGGAAAATGATTCCGGTGCACCGTCCTGACCGGGGTGCTCAACCCCAATCGTTCCCTGCCGGTCCGGTTCCCTCTTTCCGCCGGTGATACAGGCGAGCCCTGCGCACCATTGCCCTTGCCCATTCAGGGGCGCCCGGGGCAAGGACGTGGGTGTACAGGGCCAGGACATTGTTCCTGACCAGGCCGTCGCGGCCGTGCATGAAACCTGTACCCCGTTCGACGGCAAGAACCAGGTCTTCCGCCCGACCGTCCCAGCGGACAATGGTGGAATAGCGGAACTCATGCCCCTTGACGCGGGTTCCGGGCGGATAAAAGGGGTTGTCCCGCTCCGCGGTGAAAATGGAATACCCGTGGGCCTGGGGTCTTGAAGAAATACCGAAGGTAACCGGGAACACTCCGGCCAGCGGATATTCCCTTTCTTCCAGTATGATTGAGCGGCCGAGAAAAATCAGGCCGCCGCATTCGGCGTAAATGGGCATTCCCCGTTCGGCCGCCTCCCGCACGGATTCCCGGAAGGTTGCATTGTTCGCCAGTTCGGCGGCGCTGGTCTCGGGAAAACCGCCGCCGATATAGAGCGCGTCCAGGCCATCGGGTAGGGTTCGGGCCTGGAGGGCGTCGATCATGACCAGTTCTGCCCCGGCTTCCCGCAGCGCTTCGAGGTTTTCTTCATAGTAAAACTGAAAGGCCCGGTCCCGCACTATGCCGATAGTCACCGTTGCTTTCCCGGGTTCAGGGATCGGCGGTGCAACGGGAACAACACCCATCAGCCCATCAATCCGACCGATGTCAAAATGGCGGCCGACGATGCCGGCGAGCAGATCGATGGCCCCGGCGGCCGATTCCGTTTCCTGATGGGGAACAACCCCGAGATGGCGCATGGGAAAAATATCCTTTTTCTGCCTCGGCACCGTCCCCACAACCGGAGTGGAGGCATATTGCTCCACCGCCTCCCGGATCACCGATTCCTGGCGGGAGGTGGCAATATTGTTGAGAATCACCCCGGCGATGCGCACCCGCTTGTCCAATTCCCTGCAGCCGAGGACCAGGGCGGCGATCGTTCTCGTCGTTTTCCCGCAGTTAACGACCAGCAGGACGGGCAGATCGAGCAGCAGGGCGAGCTCGGCGGTTGAATAGCCGCCGGCCGCGTCAACGCCGTCATAGAGCCCCCGGTTGCCCTCGATAACTGCATAATCGCCCTGGACGGCATGGCGCCCGAATGAGGAACGGAGCACTTCGGGGGACATCAGGAAAGGATCCAGATTGTAGCAGGGGCGGCCCGCGGCCCGGCTGAGCCATCCCGCGTCAATGTAGTCCGGCCCCTTTTTGAACGGTATGACCCGCCGGCCTGATTTGCGAAGGTGCGCGGTCAAACCGACTGCGACGACCGACTTGCCTGAACCGCCGCTGAGCCCGGCAACCACAATGCCTTTCACCTGGTGTCCCGCCATGTTATCGCCCTCCTCCGGGTCCGTTGTCGTGCCGCTCGATGCCGAATTCCAGCCATGCCTGCTCATACAGCTCGTTCATCCTCCCTTCAAGCAGCAGCCGGTACTCTTCAATTCCTTCGTCCCCCAGGTCCGGCGGAACGAGCAGCGGCTTGCCGTAGCGGATCACGATCCGGCAGAACGGCAGGGGCAGCACGGTCCGGTCCCAGCTGCGGAATGCCCGATATCTGTCCGCGGCCCAGACCATGGGAAAAAGGGGGGCTCCCGTCTTCGAGGCGAGAAACACCGCCCCGGGCTGCAGCCGCCGCGCCGGGCCCTGCGACCCGTCGGCCACCAGACCGAGATGGCTGCCGGCCTTCATGCCCCGGAGCAGCTTCATCAGGGCCGGTACACCCTGGCGGTTGGATGATCCCCTGACCGGCCGGAAATGCAGACGCTCGGCGATTCTGGCGATATATTCCCCGTCCCGGCTGGCACTGACCAGCACCATGGCCGGGTATTGCCGCAAATGGTGGAGCATGTAGACAAAGGAATAATGCCAGAACGGCACGATGACCGGGCCATGGCTCAGCGCTTCGTCCCGGTACTGTGCATCGCGCACGGTCACCCGGCAGGTGAAAAACCACAACCTGCTCAGCCAGACGTACAGCGGCGGCACCACCGCCAGGGAGGCGCGGTAGAGGACGTCACCCATCGGGTCCTCCGGCAGGCGGAAAACTGGTTCCGCCGGGGTTGTGCATGGGGATACTTGCTGATAACATGTTCCTAACAGGCCAGCAGAAATTCGGTCAACTGCCTGATGCGGTCGCGGTATTCGGCCGCCTGCTCGAACTCCAGCGCTTCGGCCGCCCTGTGCATTTCTCTTTCCAGTTCCTTGATTTCGGCGCGGAGATCGTCGACGGAATGGTAGACCGTTTCCGGTTCGGCCGCAACCGGGGCCGCCGCCCGTCCCAGATCCTCATTCCAGCCGCTTGCCTTCAGGTGTTCGGTTATCGAATCCTTCACCGCCGAGCGCACTGTCCGCGGCGTTATGCCGTGCTCCTCGTTAAACCGGGCCTGGATTTTCCGGCGCCTGGAGGTTTCATCAATGGTGGCCCGCATGGACCCGGTTATGACATCCCCATAGAGAATGACCGTGCCGTTGGCGTTTCTCGCCGCCCTGCCGCAGGTCTGAACCAGCGACCGCTCCGAGCGCAGGAAGCCCTCCTTGTCGGCATCGAGCACCGCAACCAGGGAAACTTCCGGGATGTCCAGCCCCTCGCGCAGCAGATTGATGCCGATCAGCACGTCAAATTCCCCTTTGCGCAGGCTGCGGATCAGTTCGACCCTCTCCAGAGTATCGATATCCGAATGGAGATACCGGACCCTGACCCCGACGTTCTCATAATATGCAGTCAGGTCTTCGGCCATGCGCTTGGTGAGCGTCGTGACCAGGACCGCTTCGCGCCGCTCCGCCCTGACCCTGATTTCCTCCAGCAGGTCGTCGACCTGGGTGGCGGCCGGCCGGACCTCAATCACCGGGTCAAGCAGCCCCGTCGGCCTGATCAACTGCTCCACCACCCTGCCCCGGGCCTTTTTCAGTTCGTACTCTCCGGGCGTTGCCGAGACGTAGACGATCTGCCGCACCCGCTCCTCGAATTCATCGAAGCGGAGGGGCCTGTTGTCGAGGGCCGACGGCAGGCGAAAGCCGTAGTCGACCAGGGTTTGCTTGCGGGAGCGGTCGCCGTTGTACATCCCCCTGATCTGCGGCACGGCGATGTGGGATTCGTCTATGAACAGCAGATAGTTGTCGGGAAAATAATCAAGCAGGTTGGGCGGCGGCGCTCCCGCCGGCTTGCCGGTGAGGTGGCGCGAATAATTTTCTATGCCGTTGCAGTAGCCAAGTTCCTCGATCATCTCCAGATCAAACCGGGTCCGTTGCTCAAGCCGCTGGTATTCGACCAGCCTGTTCTGCGCCGCAAGCTCGGCAAGCCGATCCTTCAGCTCCTCCCTGATCTGCCGCAGGGCCAGTTGGATCCGGTCTCGGCTGGTGACGAAATGGCTGCCGGGGAACACGGTCAGCTCCTCCAGGTCCCTGACAACGACGCCCCGCAGCGGATCGATGATCGAAATCGCCTCCACCGTGTCCCCGAAAAATTCGACCCGGACAGCGTGATCCTCCTCATGAACGGGAAATATTTCGATAACGTCCCCCCTGACCCGGAAGGTGCCGCGATGAAAGGAGATCTCGTTGCGTTCGTAGAGCATGAACACCAGGCGGCGCTGCACCTCCTCCATGGGGTATTCCTTCCCGGTCTGGAGGAAAAGGTGCATGCTTTTGTACTCATCCGGCGAGCCCAGTCCGTAAATGCAGGAGACCGAGGCCACGATCAGGACATCCTGCCTGGTCAGCAGGGAAATGGTGGCCGAGTGGCGCATTTTATCAATGGCATCATTGATGGAGGAGTCCTTCTCGATGTAGGTGTCCGACTGCGGAATATACGCCTCCGGCTGATAGTAGTCGTAGTAGCTGACAAAATATTCAACGGCGTTGCGCGGAAACAGTTCCCGGAATTCGGCAAAGAGCTGGGCCGCCAGGGTCTTGTTGGGGGCCATGACGAGGGCCGGCCGCTGCAGCCGCTCGATGACCTTGGCCATGGTAAACGTCTTGCCTGAGCCGGTTACGCCTAACAGCACCTGGTGATCCTCGCCGCGCAGGACTCCGTTGACGAGCTGGTCGATGGCCGCCGGCTGGTCCCCGGCGGGGATGAAGTCGGATTCCAGCTGAAAAGGGATGCGCATTATTGTTCGTACTCCGGCGACCTGCCGGCCCGGGCCCGCAGCGCAGCACGTATTTCCCCAAAGGGAATGCGGCCTTCCCTGATGCATTCAACCGTATCGTCGCCGACTCCCACCAGGGTAGACCCTTGCACGCCGGGCGTCCGCCCTCCGTCAAGAATCATGTCCACCCTGCCGCCGAAAAACGCGCACACCTCCTCGGCGGTCACCGCGGCGGGCTCTCCGGCGCGATTGGCGCTGGTCGCCGTCAAAGGACCTCCAAAGGCGCGAACCAGACTGGCCGCGTCCGGATGGGGAGAAAGCCGGACGCCGACGGTTGCCGTTCCTCCGGTCAGCAGGGAGGAAAGATCGGCGCGGGCAGGAAGAACGAGGGTCAACGGACCGGGCCAAAAAGCGTCCATCAACCGGAGGGCGGTGTGCGGAACCCGGGAGGCAAGGAGGCTGACCTGACTGCGGTCGGCGACCAGCACGAGAACAGGTTTGACCGTGGCTCTGTTTTTCAGGGTGAAGAGCCGCAGCAGGGCCCTTTCGTTAAAGGGATCCACCCCAAGGCCGTAGTAGGTTTCGGTGGGAAAAGCGATCAGCCCGCCGCCGCGGACAACGGCGGCGGCCCGTTCAATCTCCCGGCTGCTTGTTCCGGCGCGATGCACTCAGTTGCCCAATACCTTGTTTTTTTCCGCCACCTGGAGCGCCATGTCCCGGCTGAAACGTTCCAGGGCCTCGGCAATCTCCTGATTTTCAAGGGCGAGAATCCTCGCGGCCAGGACCCCGGCATTCTTCGCCCCGGCCTTGCCGATTCCCATGGTGGCGACGGGGATGCCCGGCGGCATCTGCACGGTGGACAGCAGGGCATCAAGACCGTTGAGCGACGAGGCATCCAGCGGCACCCCAATGACCGGCAAACGGGTATGGGCGGCGACAACACCGGCAAGATGAGCCGCCATGCCGGCCCCGGCGATAATGATCTTGATTCCCCGGCCGGCTGCCGTCCTGGCGTATTCCGCGGTCTGATCGGGGGTGCGGTGGGCCGAGGAGATCCGCATCTCATAGCCGATGCCCACGGATTGGAGAAAATCGGCGGCCGCCTGCATGGCCGCAAGATCCGAGTCGCTGCCCATCAGAATGCCGACTTCCGGACCATTGGGCCGCGCCAGCCTGCTCAGCGCCCGGTGCCCGATATCCCGGCGGTAATAACAACCGGGCCAGTGAATCGCCGCCACCGCCTCATACGCTTTTTTTATGGCGGCGCCGATATCCGGACCGATGGCCGTTACCCCCAGAACCCTGCCCCCGGCGGTGACGACCTTTTTATTGCGCAGCGCCGTGCCGGCATGAAACACCATAACGTCGTCCATTTTGCCGGCCTTTGCCAGCCCGGTGATGGGCTTGCCGGTCGGGTATTCGCCCGGATAGCCCTCGGAGGCCATCACCACGCAGACGGTGGGCCGCGGGTCTATGTCAAGGCTGATTCCGTCAAGCCGCCCGTCAACGACCGCATCCATGACCTCAACAATGTCCGATCTCAACCGCATCAACAGGGGCTGGCATTCCGGGTCGCCGAAACGGCAGTTGAATTCGAGGACATTGAGCCGGTCCCCGTCAATCATCAGGCCGGCATACAGCATCCCCTTGTATGGGCGTCCTTCAGCGGCCATGCCGCGGACGGTGGGAACCATCACTTCCCGCATCACCCTTTGCGCCAGAGCCTCGGTCAGCACGGGCGCGGGCGAATATGCTCCCATTCCGCCGGTGTTGGGCCCGCGGTCTTCATCAAAAATTGCCTTGTGATCCTGGGAGGACGGCAGGGGCAGGACGGTCTTGCCGTCGGTGAAGGCGATGAACGAAACCTCTTCGCCGCGCAGAAACTCCTCGACCACCACCCTGGCGCCCGCCCCGCCGAAGGCTTTTTCCTTCATGATCAGGTCGACGGCCCGGAGGGCCTCGTCCCTGGTTCCGGCGACGATGACCCCCTTGCCTGCCGCCAGTCCGTCCGCCTTGACCACACAGGGAACACCTGTTGTATCGATGTACTTCCTGGCTGCGGCCGGGGTTGTGAAGACCTTGTACCGGGCCGTGGGAATGGAGTATTTGGCGAGAAAATCCTTGGTAAAGACCTTGCTCCCCTCCAGTTCCGCCGCGGCCGCGGTTGGGCCGAATATCCGCAAACCACGCTCTTCGAACGCATCCACGATCCCGAGAGTGAGGGGTTCTTCCGGTCCGACAAGGGTCAGGTCGATTTTCCGCTGGACGGCAAAATCAGCCAATCCTTGAATATCATTAGCTTTTATATCGATACAGGTTGCCAGCTTCCTGATCCCGGCGTTGCCCGGGGCGCAGAAAATTTTCTTCACCCGTTTACACTGTTGTATTTTCCACACAAGGGCATGTTCACGCCCACCTGATCCTATGACCAGAATTTTCATATCACTCTCCATCAAATGGTAAGCACCAATCCGCGGACCCGGCCCGTCCGGCCCCCGATTTTCCCCCTCACCTAATTATCATCTTCCTGCCGCCCTGTCGAGTATTCCCATCATTTCTCCCGGATTTGATCCCTTCATCCGTGCTCAGGAACCCAAGTGAGCAGGACGTCATTTTGCTTGACACTTGACACCGCATTTTGTTTAATCGAATGAATGAGTATTCATTTTGTGGTTTCCATCCAACCTATCAATTTTATTGCCTGATGAAAACAGCCGATAAACACAGCAAAATAATCAGGGCTGCCACCAAGGTGTTTGCCAAGAAGGGATTCTTCAATGCCCGGATATCGGATATCGCCAAGGAAGCCAAGGTGGCCGACGGAACTATTTATCTCTATTTCAACAACAAGTATGACATGCTGCTGTCGGTCTTCGAGGAAAAGATCGGCAAACTGGTCGAGCAGATAAATGCGCACCTGGAAAAGGAGGAGGATCCGCGGCGCATGCTTGAAATTTTTATCGCCAACCACCTCAGGGAAATGAAAAAGAACAGGAACCTGGCCGAGGTGATTCAGATAGAGCTCAGGCAGACCAACAAGATGATCAAGGATTACCGGAACAACAAGTTCAGTGAATACCTCGATATTATTTCAACGATAATCAAACGGGGTCAGGCCCGCAACCTCTTCCGCCAGGATGTTCTTCCCGGCATAGCGAAGCGGGCTATTTTCGGCGCCATGGACGAAGTCGCCCGTATTTGGAACATCAATATCGATTCGGAATACAAGATCGAGGAAATTGAAAGTCAGGTCATTAAAATATTTCTGATCGGCATCCTGGAACATCCGGAAAAAACGGACTGATTCCGGGGACCGGGCGGGTCCAGCCCAATGCTCCCTTCAGCCCCTTGTGGGAACAGTAATGTCCATCACCTCAAACTCCCGCAAGCCGCCGGGGGTTTTTGCCATGACGTCGTCACCGATGGTTTTGCCCAGCAAAGATCTGCCGAGGGGGGAAAGGACGGAAATCGAACCGCTCTTTACGTCCGCTTCCTCAGGTCCCAGCAGCTGATAGGTCATCTTCTCCTCCGTTTCCATGTCGAGCAGCGTCACCACCGTTCCGAAAACAGCACTGTTGCAGTTGACCTTGGTGCAGTCGATGACCTCGGCCCGGGCGATTTTGTCCTTGAGCTCCATGATGCGCCCCTCGATCATGCCCTGCCTTTCCTTGGCCGCGTGATATTCGGCGTTTTCGCTCAGATCGCCGTGTTGACGCGCTTCTTCTATGGCACGCACGACATCGAACCGTTCATATCTTTCCAGCCGGTCCAGCTCTTCCCGCATCTTCTGGTAACCGGCCCGTGAAATCGGAATACGTGCTATCATATCCTCCTCAACCTCCCTGCTGAAACCTGCGGCTGTTCCGTGGCACTCTCCATCGGGAACAAGCCGGAATTGACTTGAGTAAAGGTTATACCTGCCGGGGCCGCTGTCAATGCCCCTCAAGTCCCATTTGCTCTCTCTGATTCAATAAATCCGACAAATCTTGGCCGCGGCTGTGCTGTTCAAGGAGCGCGGTCAGTTCCCGGTAGGTCCGTTCATCCTGCGGATTTTCATGGTAGAGCAGGGTTAGAACGTCAATCAGTTCGTCCGTCTGTCCTCTGCGGCGCAGAAGTTCGGCGATTTCCCTGTATATGCCCGGCCTGTCCGCTGTCACCCGGACCAGATCCTGCCATAATTTTGTCCCGCCGTCATTCTCGACCAGGACCAGCAGATCACGGGCGAACTTCTGCTGGGCTTCTTTTTTCCTGTTCAGGATGCGGGCGTCCCCAGGCCTGACGGCAAGGTAGAAGTCATAATAGATCAGGGCGTCGTCGATCCGGCCGATCTTCATGTTCAGTTCCGCGGCCCGCTCCAGGAGCTCAGCATTGTCGGGAGCTTGCCGCAGAACGGCCTCAAGATGCCTGAGGCTCATTTTCCAGTTTCCCCTTTGCTCGTAATAGCGCAGCAGGGCGCGGTGGGCGTTCATGCTGTCGGGGGCGGACGCTATGATTCTGTCCCAGTAGACGGCGGCATGCTCCGGGTAGCCTGATCTCTCGAGCAGGTCTGCCTTCATGGCAAGAACTTCAGTGTCCTCCGGCCGGAGACGTTCAAGCTTTTCAAGCACCGCCGCGGCGTTGTCGAGATGGCCAAGGGCCATCAGCAGTGCCGCCTGCCTGCTCAGCAGTTCCGGGTCGACGGGGTTGTCGGCGACGAGCTGTTCAAGATAGGGCAGCATCGTTTCCCGGTCGCCCAGTTGCTCCATTGACCGGACCAGGCCGGCCGCCGCCGACATTTTTTCCGGATGGTCGGCGGCCTCATCATACAGCCGCCTGAAGAGAACCGCGGCCCTGTTTGCCTGCCCGGCCTCCAGACTGACGGCGGCAAGGCCGAAGAGATACTGTTTGTTTTGCGGGTCGACGCTCAGGAGCCGTTCCAGCTGTTCGCCCGCCTGCCGCCACCGGTTCAGATGGATCAGGATCGCGGCGTATTCCCATCGTGCTTCGACAATATTATCTTTCCGGGCCAGGAGTATTTCGTATTGGACCAGGGCTTCGGGATACTTTTCGTCCCGGTACAAGTGCCTGGCCAGGTCCCAGGTGCTTTTCCACTGGGGAGCCAGGTGATCCTCGTATTTGATGACCCGGGGTGGAACCCCTATTTGAGGAAGCGTGCGCTCCGGCGTGAAATCATTCTCCCACTTCAGTTCTTCGGCCAGCGAAAAAACGGTGCCCGCCGTTCCAACCAGGAAACCGCAGGCCGCCAGAACTGCCAGGCGTCGCCCATATACCTTCATGGTGAGACCTTACTGCCTCCCGCTGAAAAAATCGGCGATCCTGCCGACAACGTATTCAATCTGCTCCGTTTCCAGTTCCGGATAGATGGGCAGGGCCAGGGTTTCTCCGGCAGCCCGCTCCGCCCGGGGAAAGGATTGCCCGGTCAGGCTGTATGGGCGTAAACAGGCCTGCTGATGCAGGCACAGCGGATAATAGACTTCGCAGCCGACGCCCTGCTCGGTGAGAAAGGCGCGCAGTGCATCCCGTTCGGGCACCCGGATGACAAACTGATTATAGATATGAAAATTTCTGCTTTCGGCCCCCTCGGAGGAAAGATAATCGGCGGTCGGCAGGACCACCGTTTTTCCGGCCAGTCCCGCCTCGGTGAACAGGCGGTTGTAGAGCGCCGCATTCTCCCGTCTGGCCTGGTGCCACTGCTCGAGATGCTTCAGCTTGATCTTCAGAACGCAGGCCTGAATCGGATCCAGGCGAAAATTGCCGCCGATATGGGCATGGAAATATTTCGGCTGGGCGCCGTGATTTCTGAACACGCGCAACCGTTCGGCAAAAGATTCGTCGTTTGTGGTAACCATGCCGCCATCGCCGATGCCGCCGAGATTTTTGCTGGGAAAAAAGGAAAAGCAGCCGCATGTTCCCATCGCCCCCGCCTTTTTCCACACTGTCTCCCCGTTTTCCCGGAAGGGGTACTCGGCGCCGATCGCCTGGGCCGCGTCTTCGATAACCGGGATCCCCAGGTCGTCGGTGATCTGCCGGATCCGCAGCATGTCGGCGCACTGGCCGAACAGGTGCACAGGGATGACTGCCTTGATCGTCCCGCCGTTCCTCCGGTCCTCCTCGAGGATAGCGGCCATGTGGTCCGGATCGATGTTCATGCTGTCAGGCCGGATATCCGCAAAAACCGGCAGGGCGCCGACCCGGATGATGGACCCCATGGTGGCGAAAAATGTATAGGGAGTCGTCAGCACCCTGTCGCCGGGACCGATGCCCAGGGCCATCAGGCCGATCAGCAGCGCGTCCGTCCCGCTTGACACTCCGACCGCGGAGGGAACGCCGCAGTAGGCGGCCAGGGATTTTTCCAGGCTGCTCACCTCGGGGCCGAGAATATACTGGGTCGAATCGAGGACGTCTGTCATGGCCCGGAGGATTTCCTCGCGCAGGCTACTCATCTGCGGTTGTAAATCAAGTAAAGGTACTTTCATAATGTCTTTTTGGATTTTTGAGTGAACATCAGCAGTGACGGGAGGCCCGGTAACCGATGCGGGCAGGCATCAGGAATCGGTGTATCCGGAGTCCGCCTTGAGAACCATGTGATCGCCGCTGAAAAAATCCTTGACATCGGGCATTTCCTTTTCGAAATGCTTTTTCAGCTTCTTCAGCAGGTTCGCCTCGATCTGGCGCACCCTTTCCCTGGAGATATGAAACTGGTCGGCAATAACCTGCAACGTCTTGGGTTCGTCGGTGAGCAGCCTGGTTTCCAGGATCACCTGCTCCTTGTCGTTCAACTGATCTTTCAGCCTGTTGATGATCTCGGCAAAGCGGTCACGGATCTCCTGACTTGCCACCAGTTCCTCCACGTCAGGCCCTTCATGGGGGAGGAAACTTTTCTGTTCATCCTCCGATTCGCCGCGTACCGGACTCTCCAGCGAAACCTCCCAGTTGTCCATCCGCTGGTTCATCTCAACGACTTCGCTTTCCTTGACATTGAGCCGTTCGGCCAGAAGTTTGACCTCGGGCTTGAATCCCTGGGCTTCGAGCAGTTTCTTTTCCTTGTTGAGGCTGAAGAACAGCTTGCGCTGCGCCTGGGTTGTCCCGATTTTGACCAGGCGCCAGTTGTCCATGATGAACTTGAGAATGTAGGCGCGAATCCAGTAGGCCGCATAATAGGAAAATTTGACCCCCCGATAGGGATCAAATTTTTTCGTTGCCTGGACCAGGCCGACATTGCCTTCCTGGATGAGGTCCATGAAATTCTGCATCCAGTACTTCTGGAAATCCATGGCGACCTTGACAACCAGCCTGAGGTTGGTTGAAACAAGCCTGTAAGCGGCCTCCGGATCGCCGGTCTCCTGGAACCGGATGGCCAGTTCCTCGGTTTCCTCCCTGGTCAGCAGTTCATATTGACTGATCTCCTGCAGGTACCGGTGCAAGGCCGGATTGCTGAGCGCCGGAAGATTCTTGTCATCATCGAGCAGCACCAAGGGATGATGGGTTTCTTCCAGGCTGGAATCTTTGTCTATTTCCTTCGTGGTCATGGGAACGTCGTGTGTATGAAGGCTCTTGCCTCTCGCCCTTTCCTCCGCAAAGTTTCAGCGAACAATAAAAAAATACTCTGTGCAAGGTCTGCCTTTCACAGAGTGAATATTATATTATAAACGAAATATCGGAAAAATTCACCAATTCGGTCTGAAAATGAGAAAAAAAACCGTTTCCTCCCGCCCGCCCCTGCCTCCAGCCGTTCACCGGACACAGTCCGATCGGGGCGGGAAACGGTTTCCATTTTGCATAATTTATGCTATCTCTTGCACCGCCGGAACCGGATGGATATCAATATATTCCCGCGCCGGGGCATTGCCCTCGCAATAAGGCGAACACAGTGGAGCGCACGGCGGTCCGGTCAGGCAGACTGCAGCCTTTCCGGGGAAAGAGCAATTTTTCGGGACCGGTAAAAAAAAATGGAACACATCAGAAACTTCAGCATAATCGCCCATATCGATCACGGCAAATCGACCCTTGCCGATCGAATGATCCAGCTCTGCGCCATCATCGCCGACCGTGAATTCAAGGACCAGCTGCTCGATTCCATGGATATCGAGCGGGAGCGGGGCATAACCATCAAAAGTCAGACAATCTGCCTGCCCTACAAGGCGAAAAACGGCCGGGAGTACATCCTCAATCTCGTCGACACCCCGGGTCATGTCGACTTCAGCTACGAGGTCTCCCGCGCCCTTGCCTCCTGCGAGGGGGCGCTTCTGCTCGTCGATGCGGCCCAGGGCATTGAAGCCCAGACCCTTGCCAATCTGTACCTGGCCATGGAAAACAACCTGGAAATCATCCCGGTTATCAATAAAATCGACCTGCCCTCGGCCGAACCTGAAAAGGTGGCGGAACAGATAAAATCCGACCTCGGGTTCGACGGCGCCGTCATCCAGTTCTGCTCCGCCAAAACCGGCCAGGGGGTGGACGCCGTTTTGGAGGCGATCGTCAGACTGCTGCCGCCGCCTTCGGGCAGCATCGACAGTCCCCTGCAGGCCCTGATCTTTGACGCCCAGTACGACTCCTACCGGGGAACCGTCATCTCCTGCCGGATAGTGAACGGCGAGTTACGGCCGGGGGACCAGATCATGTTCATGTCCAACAACGCCACCTTCCGGGTCGAAGAAGTGGGAATATTCCGCGTCCGCCGCATCCCCTGCAAAAAGCTCTCCGCCGGCGAGGTCGGCTATGTCATTGCCGGAGTCAAGACCGTTTCGGACACCCATCCCGGTGATACCATCACCCATGCGGACGAACCGTGCTCCACTCCGCTGCCCGGTTTCCGCGAAGTGCAGCAGGTGGTCTTTTCCTCAATATATCCGGTATCGACCGACGACTATGAAGACCTCGCCACGGCCCTGGAAAAACTCAAACTGAACGATGCGGCCCTGACCTTCCAGAAGGATTCCTCGGCCGCCCTGGGCTTCGGATTCCGGTGCGGCTTTCTCGGCCTCCTGCATCTCGAGGTTGTCCAGGAGCGGCTGGAGCGTGAATTTGATATTCCCCTGGTCCTGACCGTTCCCTCGGTCCGCTATTATTTTCATCTGACCAACGGACAGAAGCTTGAAGTGGACAATCCCGCCTATTTTCCCGATCCGGGCTCCATCGAGTACATCGAGGAACCGTTCATCAAGGCCACCATCCATATCCCTGAACGGTACATGGGGGCGCTGATGACGCTGTGCATGGAACGGAGGGGAGAAAACAGCCACCACCATTATCCCGTGCCCGGCCGCATCGAGTTTACCGTCGAACTGCCTCTGGCTGAGGTCATTTACGACTTTTATGACCGGCTCAAGTCCATCACCCAGGGGTACGGTTCCTTCGACTACGAACTCATCGATTATCGTCAAAGTGATCTCGTCAAACTGGACATCCTGGTCAACGGGGAAGTGGTCGACGCCCTGTCACAGCTCGTCCATCGTACCCGGGCGCGGGAGCGGGGACTCAGGGCGTGCGAGCGCCTCAAGGAGGAAATACCCCGCCACATGTTCAAAATCGCCATCCAGGCCGCCATCGGCGGCACCATTATCGCCCGCACCAATATTTCGGCGCTGCGCAAGGACGTAACGGCAAAATGCTACGGGGGGGACATCTCGAGAAAACGCAAGCTGCTGGAAAAGCAGAAAGCCGGCAAAAAGAGAATGAAGACCGTCGGCAACGTTGATATTCCGCAGCGGGCCTTTCTGTCGATACTCAAGGCCGATCAGGACTGACCAGCGTCGTACCGGCCCCGCGGGGGCGGCACAGCCAGGCCGGCGGCCCGCCGGAATCAGTTATTCTGCGTGAGATGCTGGACCTTGGCATGCTGAAGAGGGCAGCCGGAGTCGACATGGATGCCTTTGCGGTGCATGATCTGGATGATTTCTTCTTTGCTGAAGATGGATTCCTTCTGCTTGATGACGTAGACGATGCAGTCGGAGCAGATATGGGCTGAGAAGGGATCGATTTCCCGCATGATTTCCCAGCAGGGTCGGTTCGATTTGTAAGCGGGACACTGTAAGGCGTTCTCGGGGGTGCATTGCATGATTTCCCAGCAGGGCCAATCGGTTTTTACCGGCATCTGATCCCTCCTTCCAGCTGTCCTGGAGCTTTATGTGCGACGAACGAAGTGTGGTACTGAATGAATTTCAATATCAATTGAAATACGTTTTTAAAATTATCATTTTTCAGAATAAGATGCAAGGACCGTCTTCAGTTCCGCCACCCCCAGGCCCGTTTTTGCGGAAAAAAGGATGCGGCGGGCGGGCTCCAGGTGCAGGGCGGCATCCAGCGCCGCGGCGTTGGCGGTCCTTCTGTTGCCGGTGAGCTTGTCGGCTTTGGTATACACAACGACAAAGCTCAGGCCGTTATGCCGCAGCCACTCGATAAGGCTCCGGTCCTGGTCCTTCAGCGCATGGCGGATATCGATGAGCACAACAACACAGGCGAGGTTGGGACGGTTCGCCAGATACCCGGTGGTCAGTTCCCGCCAGGAGGAGCGCATGTCCAGGGAAACCCTGGCAAAACCGTAGCCGGGCAGGTCAACGAGATAGAGGGCCCCGTCCACCAGAAAAAAATTGAGGCACTGGGTTTTGCCCGGCCTGGCGCTTGTCTTCACCAGATCGCGCCTGTTGACCAGCCGGTTGATCAGGCTCGACTTGCCCACATTTGACCGGCCGGCGAAAGCGATTTCCGGAAGGAGCGGATCGGGCAGGTTCTTGAGGTGATAGACGCTCCGGAAAAAGCCGACGTTGCCGAAATTCACCCATCCGCGCGGGCGCTCTTCTTCAGGACCGGCCATCTCCGGTCTAGATGAGTTTGTTGAGGGAATATTCGACAATGCCCTCGGCTCCCAGTTTCTTGATCCTGGGCACCAGGTCCCTCACTTGGTGCTCGGAGATGACCGTTTCCACCGAGAACCAGTCCTGCTTGTACAGCTGCGCCACGGTGGGAGCCGTGACGCTCGGCAGCAGTTCGATCAGTTCATCGAGCATCGTGTGGGGCACGTTCATCTTCAGCCCGACTATCCGGTCGGCCCGCAGCGCGCCCTGAAGGAGCATGGAGATATTTTCGATTTTTTCCCGCTTCCAGGGATCGGCAAAGGCCTTTCTGTTGGCGATCAACTGGGTGTTGGACTGCATCAGTTCATAGATGACCCGCAGGCCGTGGGCCCGGATGGTCGACTCGGTTTCCGTGACCTCGACAATGGCGTCGGCCAGTCCGGAAACGGCCTTGGCTTCGGTCGCTCCCCAGGAAAAAACGACATCGACGTTGATGTTGCGCTCGGCAAAAAAACGGCGGGTTACGTTGACCAGTTCGGTGGAGATGGTTTTGCCCTCGAGATCTTCCAGGCGTTCGATCTTTGAATCACCGGAAACGGCGATGACCCATCGGGTGGGCTTTTTGCTGACCTTGGAGTAAACGAGGTTCGCCACCACCTCCACATCGGAATCATTCTCCAATGTCCAGTCCTTGCCGGTAATGCCGGCATCCAGCATCCCGTCTTCCACGTACCGCGACATTTCCTGGGGCCGGCAGATCGAACAGGATAATTCGGGGTCATCGACTTCGGGGAAATAATTTCTCGAAGTCAGTTTGATCTGCCAGCCGGACTTGTCGAACAGTTCGATGGTCGCCTTTTCCAGACTGCCTTTGGGTATGCCGATTTTCAATATGTTCATATTCCTGTTGCGCCTCAGTGCTAAGAAAAATTTATCCGTAAACCTTGCCGGGGTCAAAAACGGGTTCAGCGGTCAAGGCCAGCGAATCGCCATCGACCCGGCGGAAGAAACAGCTCCTGTACCCCTTGTGGCAGGCCGCCCCGCCCAGCTGCTCGACCTTAAAAACAACCGTATCCTCGTCGCAGTCGACCAGGATCTCCCTGATCAACTGGACGTGCCCGGACGATTCCCCCTTGAGCCAGAGCTTGTTCCTCGACCTGCTCCAGTAGTGAGCCTTGCCCGTGGCCAGGGTCATATGCCACGACTGCTCGTTGATATAGGCAAGCATCAGAATTTCACCGGTCAGATGGTCCTGGACGATGGCCGGCAGCAGCTTGTCATCGGACTTGGAAAAATTGAGTTCGATCATCGGTTTTCTTCCGGGTTGCCGGGGACATCCGGCCCGTCGCCGGACTTGTTCTGTCCGCGGCGGGAGGATTTCCCTCTTTCCCTTTCCAGATAATATATGATGCAGGATGTCCTGTACTTGCAGTAATCACCGGGGTGCCTGCACACCGCTGTTTCAGGTGACATCCTTTCCTTGTATTTGAAGCATTCAAGTTCCATGGGGACTGGTCCTGAAAACAGGAAAAAAGTACAACATAGGTATGCGCTGCGGCATCCTTTGTCAAGACCCGCGGCGGGTTTTCTCCCCGGCGGCGGTCCGACGGACGGCCTCTTCCCGGAACGGAACCCCCTGCCCCTGAAATTTTATCCGGCGGCCGGCCAGGGCGCCTCTTTTTCCTCAACAAGGTAGCAGAATCTGTCCCATTGCGCCACATGTCCGCTCACGGGGCAGCGGAGGGTGACCTTTTTTTCATCGATACCGACCACTTCCCAGTCGCCTTTGCGGGGACCGTCGACGATATGGATTTTCAGACCCACTGTAAAAGGATAACGGGTAAAAATAACAACATGTTCACTCATGGCCGTTCCTCGGTAAAGTACAGACCTCCGACGCGGTCGGCGGCATGGTGCTGGAAAAGCCGACACCCTTATGATACTGTACGGATTATTTTCATCAACCAGGAATCGAACAACCATGTCCAGCGAACAGACCGGCGATAAGGGTTTTTCCCGCTTATACGACATAATCCTCCGTCTTCGCGGTGAGGACGGTTGTCCGTGGGACATCCGGCAGTCGCCCGAAAGCATACGCAGATACCTGCTGGAGGAAACAGCGGAGCTGGCCGAGGCCATAGACAGCCGGAACCAGGATGATATCCGCGAGGAGATCGGCGACCTGATGTACATTCTGACCATGCTGATACGCATGCACGAGGAACGGGGAATGTTCACCTGCGAGGATGTGCTGGCCGCCATTGCGGAAAAAATGATCCGCCGCCATCCCCATGTTTTCTCCGGCCTGAAGGCCGGCAGCGACAGCGAAATGCGGCGCCAATGGCAATTCATCAAAGATCAGGAAAAAAACAGCCGGACATAAAAGGGTGTCGTCCCTTCCCGCCATCGGTCCGCAACAGCTGCGCATTGCCGCCAATGGAAATATTCTATTGACAGTTCGGTCATTTTGGTGTTGTATTTTTAATTCAGCTATAACCTTCTCGCTCTCCCCCACCGGATCGCAGCGAGGGCCTAATGACCATGAGGAGGAATCATGAGACGTTACGAAACAACGTACATTCTCCGCCCAAATCTGGGCGAGGAACAGTTTTCCGAGATCATCGACCGTACCAACGGCATCATCGGCAATGACGGGGGCACCATCATTCATCTGGAACGATGGGGCACCAGAAAACTGGCCTACGAAATCAACAAGGAAACATCGGGGCACTACGTGTACTGCGATTACGCCGCTCCCGGAACGACCGTCCAGGAACTTGAACGCATTTTCCGCATCGACGACCGCATTCTCCGCTACCTGACCGTCAAGCTTGAAGAATCCATCGACCAGGAAACCATTGCCAGGGAAGTAGAGCGCGTTGCCGCTGCCGCGGTTGCCAGGTCGACGGCTTCTGTCCGTGAGGACGAGGAAGAAACCGAGGTGGAATCCGGGGACGATGAAGACCTGGAAGAGGACGCTTCCGACAAAGAGTGATGACCGAAGCGGTCGAAGAGATGATCCCACACACGATAAAGGAGTTGAACAATGCCCCCGCGTAAACGAATGTTCAGACCACGCGTCTGCCGGTTCTGCACGGAAAAGGAAATGGTGATAGATTACAAGGATGCCAAGACGTTGAGAAACCTGGTGACGGAACGGGGAAAGATCATTCCCCGCCGCATTTACGGCACCTGCGCCAGGCATCAGCGCCAAGTGACCGAGGCGGTCAAGCGGGCCAGGCACCTCGCCTTGATTCCCTATTCCGGTCAGATACAGTCCTGATGCCCTTTCAGCATCATGGGGGCGCATAACGGCGCTGGACGAAGGGGGTATTTACTCAGGGGACAGACGGTACTGCTGGCGGCAGCCTTTTTGCTGCCGGGGATCGCGCCTTCTATTTTCGGCTGGCTGAACGGCCTGCTTGCCATTCCCGTGTTTCTGCTGCTGTACCTGTACGGGATCAATCAGGGTTCCCTGTATATCAGAAACGGCGCCCTGTTGGCCGTTGCCGGCGCCATCCCGATGCACATTCTGCCGCTGGTCCTCTTTTCGCTGACGTTCATCCCGCTGGGCTACAGCTTGAACAAAAGCGCCGTGGCCGGGGAAAATGAATGGAGAACCGGAGCAAGAGGGAGTCTGATCCTGGGCGGCAGCTGGCTGATTTTCTGGGCTGTTTACGGCGCCCTGGAGGGAATGAATCCCTATACCGGCCTCCTGCAGATGCTGGACGCCGGCTTCGCGCAGGCGAAAGAATATTACCGGACCAGCGGTGAGCTTCCCGCCGAGGCGCTTCTGCAGCTCGAACAGGTCATTGACGGGGCGCGGGCGCTTGTGCCGAAAATCCTGCCGGGCCTGCTCTGCTGCACGGTGATCCTGACGGTCTGGCTCAATTTGATCGGCAGCAGTAAAATTGTTGACAGGATCCGGCCGGGGCAGGCGCCCTGGCGGAAGTACAGCCTGTGGCGGCTGCCGGATCACCTGGTCTGGTTCGCCATCGCTTCCGGTACGCTCCTGCTGCTTGATCTCGGCATCTTGAGCACCATTGCGCTCGGTGTGGTTCTGGTTTGCGGACTGCTCTATTTTTTTCAGGGATTGGCGGTCTTCCTCCATCTGCTGGAAAGGTGGAAGGTCCCCCTGTATTTTCGAATCATAATCTACGCCGTACTGATACTGCAGAGCTACGGCCTGCTCCTGTTGACGATATTGGGCCTTGCCGACGTCTGGGTCGATTTCAGGCGCCGGCCGCATGATGAGAACAAAACGACAACCGACGAGAGTGAACACCGAGAGGACTGAACAATGGAAGTGATACTCAACAAAACCATAGATAATCTGGGACTGGAAGGCGAAGTTGTCAACGTCAAGCCCGGATACGCCAGAAACTACCTTTTCCCGCAGAAAATGGCGATGCCGAAGACCAGGGAAAACCTGGCCCGCCTGCAGCAGGAGCAGGCATCCATCCAGGCGCGCCTTGAGCGGGAGAGGAAGGAAGCCGAGTCACTGTCGGCGCGGCTGAGCGGCATTACCGTCCAGATCGCCCGCCGGGTGGGCGAGGAGGACCGCCTGTTCGGCTCCGTCACCTCCGCCGACATCGCGGCGAAACTGGGCGAGATCGGCATTGACATCGACCGCCGGGCCATCATCCTCAACGAGCCGATCAAGAGCATCGGCGAAACAATGGTCCCCGTCAAGGCGGGTTACCAGATCACCACGGAAATAACCGTCCAGGTGGTTCCGGAGGCTGTGGGAGACTGAACGCCTGCCCTCCCCGGACTTCCCTTTGTGATTGCCAGGGGTTGTCCAATGCCGCCATGTTGTGTATAACATCATGGAAAGTCGTACCCGGCCGCGGCGGTGACAGAGATGGCACCGCCGCGGCCGGGTACGGATCAATTTCCCGATCAACATGATCCGGCGGTCGCCGGACGCTGCCGATTGCATGCAAAACCAGCCTTTATCCGCTTCACGCTACAATGCGAGAAACATGCCTCCCCAGAACCTGGAGGCCGAACAGGCAGTGCTCGGCACTGTCCTCCTGCAGGACAAGTCGCTGGTCAAGATCATCGAAATCCTCGAACCCGATGATTTTTACCGGGATGCCCACAAAGTCATTTTCCGGTCCATGCTGCAGCTCTTCGAACAGCGCGAACCGCACGACCTGATCACCGTCACCAACCTGCTCAACGACCAGAACAAGCTCGAAATGGTGGGCGGACCGGCCTACCTCGCTTCCCTCACCGATATCATCCCTTTCAGCGGCTCCCTGGTCCACCACGCGAAAATAATCCGCCAGAAGTCCATCCTGCGAAAACTCATCCAGACCACCACGGAGGTCGCCGCCCGCTGCTATCAGGAACAGGATGATATTGACACCCTGGTCGACGAAGCCGAGCAGACCATATTTGAAATAGCCAGCTCCAAAAAAAGCCAGGGTTTCCAGCCCATGGCCAAAATCGTCCCCCGGGCGTTTGAACGGATCGAGAAGCTGTTCGAGCGCAAGGAGCATGTCACCGGCGTGGCCACCGGATTCAACGACCTTGACCATATGACCGCCGGCCTCCAGCCTTCCGACCTGATTATCCTTGCCGCCCGCCCGAGCATGGGCAAAACGGCCCTGGCCATGAACATCGTCCAGAATTCGGCCATAGTCGACAAAATCCCGGTGGCGGTGTTCAGCCTTGAAATGTCCATGGACCAGTTGGCCCTGCGCATGCTCTGCTCCATCGGCCGCATTGATTCGCAGCGGATCAGAACCGGCCGGCTGAAGCCCAGGGACTGGCCTCACCTGACGCGGGCCACCGGCATTCTTGCCGACGCACCCATTTACATCGATGATTCCGCCGGCATCTCCGTCCTGGAAATGCGGGCCAAGGCAAGGCGACTCAAATCCGAACACAACCTCGGGCTGGTTGTCGTGGATTACCTGCAGCTGATGCGGGGCCGGGGCAACATAGAGAACAGGGCGCAGGAGATCAGTGAAATCTCCAGGTCCCTCAAGGCCATGGCCAAGGAGCTTGAAGTTCCCGTCCTGGCTTTGTCCCAGCTCAACCGCAGCCTGGAGAGCCGGCCGGACAAGCGGCCCAAGCTTGCCGATCTGCGCGAATCAGGCGCCATTGAGCAGGATGCCGACGTGATCATTTTCATCTACCGAGACGAGGTGTACAAGCCCGCTGAAGACAACCCCAACCGCGGCCTTGCAGAGATCATTGTCGGCAAGCAGCGGAACGGACCCATAGGAACGATTAAATTGACCTTTCTTGCCGAGTACACCTCGTTTGAATCTTATTCCAACATGCAAACGCCCCGTGCGCATAGCGTGCATGATCGTGGGGATGAAGAAGACATCTGACCATGGAAAACCACAGCAGCGAAAAATACGACTTCAAGGCCGTTGAGGCCAAATGGCAGCAACAGTGGGCTGCAGCCAGGCCATACAGGGCTGCCGCCGAACCTGGACGCAGAAAATACTATGTCCTGGAGATGTTCCCCTACCCCTCCGGCCGGATTCACATGGGCCATGTGCGGAACTACAGCATCGGCGACGTCATCGCGCGGTACAAGCGGATGCGAGGCTTCAACGTCATGCACCCGATGGGATGGGATGCCTTCGGACTGCCCGCTGAAAACGCCGCCCTCAAGCAGGGAGTGCACCCGGCAAGCTGGACCTACGACAACATAGCGTATATGCGCAATCAGTTGCAGGCCATGGGCCTCAGCTATGACTGGGACCGGGAACTGGCGACCTGCGACCCCGATTATTACCGATGGGAACAGGTGATATTTCTCCGCATGCTGGAACGGGGGCTTGCCTACCGCAAGGAAACGACCGTCAACTGGTGCGAATCCTGCCAGACCGTCCTGGCCAGGGAACAGGTCATCGACGGCAGCTGCTGGCGGTGCGACCAGCCGGTCGTGCCCCGCACCATGCACGGCTGGTTCTTCAAGATAACCGCTTACGCCGATGAATTGCTCTCCGACCTGGACAACCTGACCGGCTGGCCGGAAAAAGTGGTGACCATGCAGCGCAACTGGATCGGCAGGAGCAGCGGCCTGAGCTGCGACTTTCAGATTGACGGCCTTGACCGGAAGCTGACCATTTTCACCACCCGCCCCGATACCGTTTTCGGGGTCACCTTCATGTCCCTGGCCCCCGAACACCCGCTGATCGACGAACTCGTTGCCGGAACCGGATACGAACAGGAGGTGAAGTCATTCGTCCAGCGGACCGTCATGGAAAAACAACGGAAATCCTACGACGAGGACCTGGAGAAAAACGGCGTTTTTACCGGAAGATACTGCATCAACCCCTTCAACGGAGAACAGGTGCCCGTCTTTGTGGCGAATTTCGTGCTGATGGAATACGGCTCCGGCGCCGTCATGGCCGTTCCCGCCCACGACCAGCGGGATTTTGAATTCGCCGCCAAATACAGCCTGCCGGTCCGCGAGGTCATCCGGCCGGCAGACCGGGAGACCGGGAGCGAACTTGAACGGGCCTACGTCGAAAGCGGCGTGCTCGTCAATTCCGGTCCCTTCACCGGTATGGATTCCGAATCAGCCAAACAGGCCATTATCGATCACGCCGAGCACAGCGGCTTCGGCCGCAGCGAGACCACCTACCGCCTGCGGGACTGGGGGATTTCGCGACAGCGCTACTGGGGCGCCCCCATACCGGTCATCCATTGCGGCCGCTGCGGGATCGTCCCGGTGCCGGAAAACGATCTGCCCGTCGTCCTTCCGGGCACGCACAGCCCGTACGGGAGCCACGCGCCCCTGCACCTGCAGGAGGAATTCATCGCCACGACCTGTCCGGCCTGCGGCGGCCCGGCCCGCCGGGAAACGGACACCATGGATACCTTCGTCGAATCATCCTGGTATTTTGCCCGCTATACCTGCCCCGACGAGCGGACATCGCCGCTGGACCCCGAACAGACCTCCTACTGGCTGCCGGTTGACCAGTATATCGGCGGAGTGGAGCATGCCATCCTGCATCTGCTCTACTCGAGATTTTTCACCAGGGTCCTGCGCGACCTCGGCTATCTGAAGATCAGTGAGCCGTTCCTCAATCTGCTGACCCAGGGCATGGTCATCAAGGACGGCGCCAAGATGTCCAAGTCCAAGGGCAACGTCGTCGACCCCAACGACCTCATCGAACGCTACGGAGCGGATACCGTCCGCCTCTTCTCCCTGTTCGCGGCCCCGCCGGAGCGCGACCTGGAATGGAACGCCCAGGGGGTTGACGGCGCCTCCCGGTTCCTCAACAAGGTGTACAGGCTTATTCTTGCCTGCCGGCCATGTTTTTCCGGTCCCGACACCGTTCCGGATCCGGCGGAAATGAACGATGCCGGACGGGCGCTGCACCGCAAAACGCATCAAACCATCAAAAAGGTCACCGACAGCATTGAAAGCAACTTCCACTTCAACACCGCCATCAGCGCCGTGATGGAACTGATCAACCTTGCCGCGGGTATGATCCCCGAGGGCAGGGAGCCGGACCGGCCCGTCATGCGCGCCTGCCTGGAAACCTCCCTGCTTCTGCTGTATCCCATGGTCCCCCATTTCTGCGAGGAAATGTGGGAGATGACGGGCCATGGCCAGACCATGGAGCGGGCGCGCTGGCCTGTCTTCGACCCGGATGGTGCCCGGGAGGATGAAATAACGGTCATTGTCCAGGTGAACGGCAAGGTCCGTTCCCGGCTCACAGTCGCGGCGGACATTGATGATGCCGCCCTTGAGGGCCGGGCCCTTGACGACGAGAAGATCAGAAAGTTCACGGCCGGCCGCCAGCCGAAAAAAATCATTGTGGTTCAAAGGAAACTTGTTAATATTGTCCTTTAATCCCTTCATCCCCTTCCGGTGATCATAAGGAGTTCATGGTGCGACCACCCAGAACCGTCATCCTGATTCTGTTGACCGCCGCCCTCATCATTGGCGGCTGCGGCTATTATTTTCCCCACGTCTATGACGGGCCCGAACGAACCATCTATATACCGAACTGGAAAAACCGGACCAGCCAACTCGGTCTGGACTCGAAAATTTATCAGTCTCTGTCGCGCTGGTTCCAGAAATCACCCAAAATTGTCCTGACCAAGGACAGGGAGAAGGCGGATCTTATCCTGGCGGGGGAAATCCTGGACATCGCCCTGCCGAGCGTTGCCTGGGACGGACAGGCCCGAAGCACCCAGGTCAAAGTCAGGCTGCATGTCCGCTACGTGCTCAAGGACATCAGGACGGACGATATTATCTGGGAGATGCCCGGCGAAGTGTGGACCGAGGAATATTCCACTTTGGGCGGTTCGGCGCAGATGGCCGACAACGAACGTATAGCCTTGAACCAGATCCTCACCGACATGTCGGAGCAGATTTACCTGGGCACCCTGGACAAGCTGCGCCGGGAAAACATGCCCCGGCATGCGGCAAAATAGCTCCCGTCCCCTTCTTCATGCCAGGCACAGAGGCGGCGCCGGATTTCCGGCGCCTTTTTTTTGTGCGGCCGGCAGGCCGCTAGCGGCCGAGAAGCTCCTGCGCTGCGGAGGCGATGGAGCGCGGGTCGAGGCCCTGGTCGGCGTACAGGTCCCGGGGCTTGCCGGAGCTTCCGTAGTGACCGACGCCGAGCCGCTTCATGGCGACCGGCAGCCGCCGATCCATGAAGACCACCGCCGCGCTGGCGCCGAGACCGCTCTCCACGTGATGGTCCTCCACGGTCAATACCGGCCCGATTGACGCCGCCTCGACCAGGCCGGCCTCGTCAATGGGGAGCAGCGACGCCATGTTCAGCACCCCGGCCGAAATCCCGTTCTCCTTGAGAATGACGCTGGCCTCAATGGCCGCCGGCACCAGGGAGCCGTAGGTGACGATGGTCAGGTCCGTGCCCCGCCGCAGCCAGTCGGCCCGGCCCGGGACAAATCTGTATTCCGCGTCAAAGAACACCCCGCCGTTTTCATCGGTGATGACCGGCGTCTTGGAGCGGCCCATGCCGACGAAATGATTGCCGGGATGGGTGGCGATGTACCTGATGATCCGGTCGGTCTGATTGGGATCGGCGGGCATGAACACCGAAAAGCGGAAATAGTTTTTCATCAGTCCGAGATAATCGATGCACTGGTGGGTGGGCCCGTCCTCGCCGACATCGAGCCCGACATGGGTCGCCACGATCTTCAGATTGGTATGGTTGAAGTCGGAAAGGCGGTTCTGGTTGTACGCCTCGGACACGGCGAACGAGCCGAAGGTGGAAAAAAAGGTGACCAGTTCTTCGCGGCTCAGGGCGCCGGACATGCCGGCGGCATGATGCTCCTGGATGCCGGCTTCGCAGTAGGAGTCCGGGCAGTGCTTGCGGAACCCGCCCATTTTCACCGAACCCTCCAGGTCGCAGGACACGCCGATGATCATCGGGGCTCGCCCGGCAATATTGTTTGCCTCGGCCAGGTTCTGCAGGGCATTGCCGTAGGCCGAACGGTTGTCGGTTTTGGCGTCGGCGGCGTACAGGATGGGCGTCCCGGCCTGCACTTCGGGGAAGCCGGCGGGCGGCGGCATGATCGTGTCGGTCCGCACCGGTTCCCGGCGCTTTTGCTCCCACTGCTCCAAATCATTGACCACCCCGAGTTCCTCCAGGGCGGCGGCAAGCTGTTCCCGGTTCAATGGCGCCCCGTGATATTTGGCCAGATTTTCCATGAAGGATATGCCCTTGCCCATTATGGTGCGGGCGACGATAACGGTGGGCGTTCCGCTCCGGTTCCGGTACGCCTCGGTCAGAGCAGTAAAAATGCTGTTGCAGTCGTGGCCGTCGGCCAGATATTTCACCTGCCAGCCGAGCGCCGAGTAGAGGCCGCGGATGGACTGTGGCATGATGACCTCCGTGTCCCCGCAGATCTGCAGGTGGTTGCGATCGATCAGGACAGTCAGGTTGTCCAGCCGGAATTTCCTGGCAAACCGCAGGGCCTCGGCCACCTGCCCCTTCTGATGCTCCCCGTCGCCCATCAGGCAGATGACGCGGTTGTCCCGCCCCTTGATCTTGAAGGCCAGGGCCATTCCCACCGCCGCCGAGAGCCCCTGGCCGAGGTTGCCGGTGTCCCACTCGACACCCGGCACCACGGACTCCACGTGCCCCGGAAAACCCGAACCGGCGCGGCGGAAACCGCTGAGGAAATCATCCTCGGTGAAATAGCCGTATTCGGCCAGGGTGCTGTAGACTCCCGGTGAGATATGCCCCATGCTGATGACAACCCTGTCCCGTTCGGGAGATCGGGGATTGCGGGGATCATGCCTGATCATGCCGTAGGTGACCAGCAGCAGGTCCAGGGCCGAGAGGGAACCGCCGGGATGTCCCGAGGCGGCAAGGGTTGTGGCGAGGAGAATGCGGCGCGCGCATCGCTTGCGCCTTTCGCCGAGGGAACTGATTTCTTCAGGGGACAACCGGGGGTTGTTCACGTCAAGCTGCAGGGCCATAACCGCTCCGTTACATTGTTCTTTCACTGCCGGAAAGAAAGGAGAAAAACCGAAACTGAAACCGTGGACAAAATGTGAGATTGGTTATAATACACTGATGCAGAATGACAACAGGAAATTCTCCCTCTCTCCCGGATTGAACGGCCGATACAATGCAGCACCCGACACCTTCGACAACCGCTGAATCCGTTGCCGTATTTTCCCGGGAACGGGCCCTCGGACCGGCCGGCCGGTAAACGACCACCACCGCCATCATGCGCATCGGCAGCCTGCTCCTCGACAATCCGTTTGTCCTGGCACCGCTGGCGGGATACACCGATCTTGCCTTCCGCCTTCTCTGCCGAGAACTGGGCGCGGCGCTCTGCTGTTCGGAAATGATCAGCTCCCACGGCCTGATCCGCGGCCAGAAAAAAACCCTTGAACTGCTTGCCACGGTGCCGGAGGAACGTCCGGTGGCTTTTCAGCTTTTCGGCAGCGATCCGGGAGTCATGGGAGAGGCCGCCGCCCATCCCGCCCTGCGGGCGGGAGACGTACTTGACATCAACATGGGCTGTCCGGTACGCAAGGTCGTCAGGAAGGGAGCCGGGGCCGCCCTGATGAAGGATCTGCAAAGGGCCGAGCAGATCATCAGAGCGGTGCGGCGCAGCACCTTCCTGCCGGTGACGATAAAAATACGCAGCGGCTGGCACAGGGACAGTGAAACGGCCGTTGACTTCGCCCTGATGGCCCAGGAAGCCGGAGCCGCCGCCGTATCGATCCATGCCCGGAGTTGGGCGCAGGGTTTCGCCGGTCGGGCCGACTGGGGGATCATCGCCCGGGTCAAGGAAGCGGCGGCCATCCCGGTCATCGGCAATGGGGATATCCTCAGCTATCAGGACGGAAAACGGATGATGGCGGAAACGGGGTGCGACGGGGTAATGATAGGCCGCGGGGCCCTCGGCAATCCCTGGGTGTTCAGAGAATCGGGCCGCCCCTCCACCCTGGAGGGGAGAAAGCCGGTTGTCCTCCGGCACCTGGAATTGGCCCGGCGGTTTGTCCCTCCGGCCAGGTTGCTTTTTTACCTGAAAAATCACCTCACCCGATACACGAGCGGGCTTCCCGGGGCATCCGGCATCCGGCAGGAGCTTGCCCGGTCAGCATCGGTCGAGGCAATCCTCCAGGCCATTCTCTCCGCCGGGGACGACCCCGGTCCATTGTGAGGGATCTCCTTCCGGTTTTCAAACATATTGATTTTATGTGGGTTTTTTTTTCAGTTTCGGGTAAAAAACCAAGTATCCATTTTCAGCACGAATACGTTCGAACACCTGTCGGTGCGTCTTTCCCGGATCGGCACTGTTCACCCGCCGGTCTGCTGCCGGTGTCCATTTCAGTTGATACAGGTAACTGAGCAAGGAGTGATGCTATGAAAATCGCGGTCATGAAAGAAACCCACCAGGGTGAGATGAGGGTTCCCATTATACCGCCCTCCGCTGAAAAGCTGGTCAGACTCGGCGCGGAGCTGGAAATAGAAGCAGGCGCCGGCCTGAACTGCCGTTTCAGCGACGCCGACTACGAAAAAGCCGGGGCGAGGGTCAATCCATCACGGGAGGAAATGCTGCGAACAGCGGACCTCATCCTGCGCCTGCGCAAACCTCCCCGGGAGGAGGTGGAACTGATGAAAAAGGGGGCCGTCCACATCAGTTACCTGGACCCCTTCAGGGAGTCTGAACTTGTTGACAAACTGGCGGCCGGCGGGATCAGCGCCGTGAGCCTGGAAATGCTGCCCCGCACCACCCTGGCGCAGAAAATGGACGTCCTCAGCTCCCAGGCCAACCTGGGGGGCTATGTTGCGGTGATTGTGGCCGCCGGAGAGCTGGACAAGGTTTTTCCCATGATGACCACCCCGGCCGGGACAATCAAACCGGCCCGCGTCTTCATTATCGGCGTGGGTGTCGCCGGCCTGCAGGCGATCGCCACCGCCCGCCGTCTCGGCGCCAGGGTCGAGGCCTTTGACACGCGGCCGGTGGTCGAGGAGCAGGTCAAATCCCTGGGGGCAAAATTCGTCAAGGTTGACCTGGGTGAGACGGGGGAGACCAAGGATGGGTATGCCAAGGAATTGACCCCGGAGCAGATGCAGCTGCAGAAGGAAGGTATGGCCAGGGCCTGCGCCCAGGCGGATGTGGTGATTACCACGGCTCAGCTTTTCGGCCGTCCGGCGCCGCGTATTGTCGACCGGGCCATTATCGCCCAGATGCAGCCCGGCAGCGTGATAGTCGACATGGCGGTGGAAACCGGCGGCAACGTCGAAGGTTCCGAAGTGGACAAAGTAGTCGAAATCGAAGGCGTCAAGGTCATCGGCTTCGGCAATCTGCCGGGTCGGGTGGCCCAGACCGCCAGCCAGATGTACTCCTCCAACCTGGCAAACTTCGTCGATCACTTCTGGGACAAGGAGGCAAAGTCGTTCATGCTGAAAACGGACGACGAAATCATGCAAGGAGCGCTGATCACCCATAACGGTGCGATAGTCAACGAAATGTACAAGAACATCATGAGCAAGCGAGGATAGAGATGGATGCGGTATTTTTAACCTTTGTTTTTGTTTTGGCGATATTTCTCGGATTTGAACTCATTTCCAAAGTGCCCTCGATCCTGCACACCCCCCTGATGTCCGGCTCGAACGCCATTTCCGGGATCACCATGATCGGCGCCATTGCCTCCCTCCGCATCGAAAATTACGGTTTCGCCGCCTTTCTCGGCACGCTGGCCGTCATTTTCGCCACCATCAACGTGGTCGGCGGGTACGCCGTCACCAACCGGATGCTGGAGATGTTCAAGAAAAAAGATGAGGGAGGCGCAAAATGAGTTCGTCATTTCTGGCAATCAACTTTGCCTATGTCATTTCGGCCGGAATGTTCATTCTCGGCCTGAAAATGCTCAGTTCCCCCGCCACCGCCCGGCGCGGCAACCTGATTTCCGCCCTGGGCATGCTGCTGGCCATCGTCGTCACCCTTTTCAGTCAGGGACTCGATTACAAGTGGATCGTGCTCGGCATCGTCATCGGGGGGACCATCGGCCTCATCGCGGCATACAAGGTGGAGATGACCTCCATGCCCGAAATGGTGGCCCTGTTCAACGGCTTCGGCGGCATTGCCAGCATGCTCCTGTCCTGGGGTGAATACCACCAGAACCCGCAGATGAGCGTATTCATAGGTATTGTCGCCTCCCTGTCGGCGTTCATCGGCGGGGTCACCTTTTCGGGCAGCATGATCGCCTTCGGCAAGCTGAGTGAAAAAATTCCCAGCAAGGCCATCCTGTTCAACGGCCAGCATCTCATCAACGGGACGATTCTTGTGGTTGCCCTGCTGGCCACCGTATTTTTCGCTTCCCATGCCGAGTCGCTCTACTGGGTCTTTGTCCTGATCGTCATCATCGCCCTGGTGTTCGGCGTCACCTCCGTCATTCCCATCGGCGGGGCGGACATGCCGGTCGTCATCTCCCTGCTCAACAGCTACTCAGGCCTGGCGGCCTGTGCCGCCGGCTTCGTCATCAGCAACAATATCCTGATCGTCGCCGGCGCCCTGGTCGGCGCCAGCGGCATCATCCTGACCAGGATAATGTGCAAGGCCATGAACCGGTCCCTGGCCAATGTGCTCTTTTCCGGGTTCGGCGCCAAGATCCAGGCGGGGGGCGACGGGCCGCAGGGTGAAATCAAGCCGGCGTCGGCCGAGGATGTGTACTATATCCTGGAAGCCGCCGATTCCGTAGCGTTTGTACCGGGCTACGGGCTCGCCGTTGCCCAGGCCCAGCATGTGACCCGCGAGCTCGGCGACCTGCTTGAACAGAACGGAACGGAAGTCATGTATGCCATCCATCCCGTCGCCGGCCGGATGCCCGGACACATGAACGTGCTCCTGGCCGAAGCCAACGTGCCGTACGATCAATTGGTCGAAATGGACGACATCAATCCACGCATGGATTCCGTCGATGTCTGCGTCGTCATCGGCGCCAACGACGTCGTCAACCCGGCCGCCCTGACCGACAAAAACAGCTCGATTTACGGCATGCCGATCATCGAGGTCCACCGGGCCAAAACGGTGATTGTCCTCAAGCGTTCAATGAGTCCCGGTTTTGCCGGCATCCAGAACGCCCTGTTCTTCATGGAAAATACCCGCATGTACTTTGGCGACGCCAAGGCATCCATCCAGGCTCTGATCGCCGAATTCAAGGGGGGGAATTAAGGAAGATGCCAGAGCCGGTCCGGAGCGGACCGGCTCGCCATGGTTTTGGCCGGATTCATTGACCGCCAAACCAAGTGAAGGGAACGGTCCCCTTCAATGAAGGATATCCGTCAACTGGTCGATATCCAGGTTCATTACAAAGGCAACCTTCATCAGGGCGAGGGAGACTGTGTTTTGTGTTGTTTCCAGGCGGCGTATGGCCTCGGACGGCATCTGCGCCGCCGTTGCAATTTCCTCAATGGTCATGCCGAGCCGGATGCGCCATGCCTTGACAAGGGGGACGTTCTGCCTGGCAACCATGCGGGCCACGTCATGGGGAATAAAAGGGGTTCTTTCTCTTTCTTTCTTTGTCTGCGTCATTAGAATGCAAAGGAGGATGGACGATTACCAACCGGCCCGCAATAGCCGGCCGCCGGCGGGTGACCAGGGGTTCCTCCCGGATTGCTTTTGCGGACAACCGGTTTGCTGCGCTCCCCCATCAGGGTGGACCGGAACCGTAATTTTCACCTTATATGAATCTGAACGGAGAAAGTCCAGAAAAAATTTCTCCCCTTTCCGGGAAGCGGCTTCCCTGTACCGCCCGCCGACCGGTTCCGGGTCACCCGGGAGTTATTGGGAAAATGGAATAAAATTCACCTCGATGGCCGCCCTCCCTTCTTCGGAACGAACGAAGTCGAGAAATTCAGAGACATCGGCATTATTGTCTCCCGCCAGGGTCAGGTAATAGGTAGCGGCAAGCCCATAGTGGCCGCTGATGATGTTTTCCCTGGTGGGATGGACTCCGTCAATGGCCACGATTTCTCCGAATTTCTCCTGATAGGAATTGAGCCCCATGAACGTTACCGCTCCGGGGGTCAACGACACGTAGTTGCCGACCATTGAAGGGCCGTCGCCCACGTGGGCATCGGCGGCCAATTTATTTCCGGCCTCCAGGATGAATTCCTCAAAAAGGAGCGTCACCCCGCTTTCCAGTTCCGGATTGATATATGCGACCCGCACCGGCAGGTCGTTGCCCCCGATTTCCCGCCAGTTCCTGATTTTTCCCTGAAAAACATCCGCCAACTGGGCGGAGGTCAGGTTGCCGACGCCATTGCCCCTGGAGGAAACGATGACAATGGGATCCTTGGCAATGGGAACGCTTTTCCATCGGGCCATGACCTCCGGGTCGAGCTGCAGTTTTCCGGCAAGCTGTTCTATTGTCTCACAGGTAAAGGCAAAATCGATTTTCCTGTCCATCAGCAGGTGGACCGCCTTCTTGTTCCCTGTGTTGCCCAATTGCAGTTTTGTGCCGGTCCTGTCCGTAAAGGGTTTGGTCAGATCCTGGAGCAGAAAATACTCGGTCTTGCAGCCTGCGGACTTCAAAACCTGAGGGGCTGCGGCCTGGAGGCTGGCTCCCGTCCACGGGAGATTGAGGACCAGGGCGACGGCGGTCAGGGTGATAAGATGCTTCAGGTGCACGATGGTCCTCCATTTCAACTTGAGTTGATTCATTCCCCGGCAGCAGGGCGGGATGAAAACTTCTGTTCGCGGCTGCCGACATAAACATCTTCATTAAACGATAGCCCCGGGGAAAAAGTCAAGGATCGATACATCGGGCACTGAAAAAAAAAATGAGTTGTTTCCAAGAGTTGATTTCACATACCCCCGGACCGGCAATCCCGCCCCCCGGCCACGCCGTGGTTTCCCTCCCGGACGCGGCCGGGAAAATGGTGCGGTTGGGAACGACCCGCGGCTCGAGAATTGCTTTGCAGGAACAGGCCCTGCATACGGGCAAGGGTGAGGAAAGAGACACAGAATGGACCTGCGGCCCCGGAGAGAATTTTCCGCTTGCCGGGACCTCAGGTTATGCCGATCCGGACCCGGAGGCTCCGGCTGGAGCATTCACGGAAAGGACGGCGGGCGAATTTGTTCGCTCCGCCGTCCCCGGCCATGGGTCAGACAGTCGATTTTGCCGGAACGACCTTTTCTACGGCGCCACTCCGGCTTCCGAAAATCAACGGAACCAGCCTGATGTACCAGGCTGCCGACTGGATCTGGAAAATATAGGCAATGGCGATGAGCAGGGCAATAGTTGATCCCTCCCGGCCGAAGGCGGTCATGGCAATGGCCAGGGCGATGGACAGGTCGCGCATGACCACCCCGAAAACCATGGCGATGGCGTCTTCACGGCTGAAGAACAGCCTGCCGATTACCGAAAGCAGTACGTAACTTATCAGATAGAAGAGCGCCAGCGGCAGAATGATGATCAGCAGGTCGGTGGGATCGGCCAGGATGGTCCTGGCCTTGAGGGCCATGGCGACAAAGGCGATGAGGGTGACGCCCAGGGCTGAGAAAGGGGGAAATTTCGGCTTGTATATCTCCATCCAGGCCTGCTTGCCGTGTTTCTTCATCAGGTAGCTCTGTGTTGCCAGGCCGGCGATCAGAGGGACGAAGACAAACAGGCAGATCTGCCGGAACATGTGGAGCATATCCACATCCACGGTCGCCCCCATGAAAACCTTGGTATACACCGGCGCCGCCAGAGCCCCGATGATCAGCCCGAAGACGAGCATTTTGGTGGCGGATTCCTTGTTGCCCCCGGCAAAGCCCGTCCAGGAAATGGTCATTCCGGAGGCCGGAAGCACCCCGATCAGGAACAGCCCCACTGCCCACAGTCCGTATTTCGGTTCAATGCCGCCGAGGAACACCCGGCCCAGACCCAAGACCAGCAGCGGAATAAGCAGAAAGTTGATCAGCTGGGTGACCACCTGCAGCCTGAGATCACTGCCGGAAAAGACCGACCGGACATTCAGGGTCGCCATCATCGGATAGACCATGACAAAGGTGATAGGAATGATCAGCATTTTCAGCGGCCCGGCATCAAAAAGATACCCGCCGGCAAAGAGACCGAGGCCCATGGAAAACGGAATGGCCCAGACAAGGTTTTTCTGAAGCAGTTGCAAATAATGAATCATGATTCATTCTCCTTTTTCGCTGTCGATCAGCGCAATGGGCAGAAACTGAACAGCGGCCTCAACGGTTCACATGGCAATGGCTTCTTCGATCATGTCTATTATCTTTCCATAGGTTCCGGCCAACGAGGCGGGAAAATCCCTGTCGTCGACCATGACTCTGACATTGTCCGGATTGAAATGAAAAAAACGAATCTGGGTGTGCTCATCCCTGCTGAAGACCATGACATGCTTGGGCATCAGTATGGCCCTCTCCGGATTCGCCTGCAGACTAGCCGCCGCCTTATCCGGCTTGCAAAGCTGAATCATGTGCAGATCAAAGCCCTCGGCCACCTCGGCCCCGTGCCTGCCGAAGGTCCTGGCCATTTCCATGGTGCTTTCATTGTGGATGATGAATCCGTGCCGCTGGACGACCTTTTGCAGGTCATCAACAAACTGAACCGGTTTTTTCTCCGTCTGATTGCGGTAAACATTGTCTCCCATTGTATCTCCCCCGGTGCATTGTCAAACTTTTGTCATCCTGGTTCCAAGACCGCTCCCTTCCGGGATCGGGTGGAAAAGCCCTAACCAAGATTCATGCCATCTTGGCAGACAATCGGTACCGGTTCGTCCCGTTTCAACCTATTTATCCGATATTGCCTGCTTTTTCTGCGGCCAGTCGAGAGAGGGGCAGGCGGTTCGGACCCTGTAATTCCCGCCCCGCCTCCTCTTCGCCCTCCAAAGTAACGTTATGTTAACGTTAACAAGTGTCCCATTGGATCAGGACGGTGATTCAGGTAACGCTACTTGCTTCTTTTACTTTCGAAGATAATTGACTTTTATCAGAGGTCAAAGTATGCATAAAGTAACGCTAATCGTTGTTCACCACCATCGATCGGTACGGTCCAATGGCAAAATCATCACTCCCCCGTCATCCCCAATTTTTCTCCCAGATCATCGCGTCCATGGCCGACGGCCTCTTCATCATGGATGCGAAAGGCAGAATTATCACCTGGAACCCCGCCATGGAAAGGATCAGCGGCTATACGCAGGAGGAAGCCCTCGGCCGGACCTGCGCGCTGCTTGAGTGCAGCCGCTGTTTCGGGCAGGAATGCCCGGCGGATATAACACAATGCGGGGTCACCCGCCACGGCGGCAATGAGGCGAAGGAATGCCTGATCAGGCACAAGGAAGGCCACAGTGTATCGGTAATTAAAAACGCCGCCGCCGTGGCGGGGGCAGATGGACGTCTGCTCGGTGTCGTGGAAACGGTGACCGACATGAGCGAGTTGGTCAAGGCCCGGCAGCGGGCCGAGGAGGCTGCCCGCCGGCTGGGGGAGGTCCACCGCTTTGCCGATATCATCGGCAAGAGCGAGGCCATGCTCCAGGTCTTCACCGCCATCAAGGCGGCGGCGGCCAGCGATGCGACAACCCTGATCCACGGGGAGTCCGGCACCGGCAAGGAACTGGTCGCCGGCGCCATCCATTTCAACAGTGCCCGGAGCTCCGGGCCGCTGGTGGCGGTAAACTGCTCCGCCCTCCCGGAAACCCTCCTGGAAAGCGAGCTTTTCGGGCATGTCCGAGGCGCTTTTACCGGGGCGAGCCGCGACCGCATCGGCCGCTTCGAGGAGGCGGACGGGGGCTCCATCTTCCTCGACGAAATCGCCGACCTCAGTCCGTTCATCCAGGTCAAACTGTTGCGGGTGCTGCAGGAACGTCAGATCGAACGGGTGGGGGAATCAAAGAGGCGGCCGGTGAATATCCGGGTGATTACCGCGACCAACGTCGACTTGCAGACTCTGGTCCGGCAAGGCCGTTTTCGCGAAGATCTCTACTACCGCCTCAAGGTCTTTCCCATCGGCATACCGCCTCTGCGGGAACGCAAGGAGGATATTCCCCTGCTGATCAGCCACTTTGTCGCCGGACAGAACCGGAAAACCGGCAAGCAGATCCGCGGCCTGACACCGGAGGCCATACGGCTGCTCATGGACCATGGGTGGCCGGGTAATGTCCGTGAGTTGGAAAATGCGATTGAACACGCCTTTGTCCTGTGCGCCGCCGACCGGATCGACGCCCGGGACCTGCCGTTGGAGATCCGCCATGGCGGTCTGCAAACGGAACCGGACAGGGGTCGTCCTCCCTGGCCCAAGGCTCGGCATTTAACCAGGGAGAAACTTGAGACTCTCCTGCGGACCTGTAACTACAACAAGGCTGAGACAGCCCGCCGGCTCGGCGTCAGCCGCACCGCAGTCTGGAAATACATGAAGAAATGGGGCATCCCCCTTCGGCCCGCGCCGTGATTCAGCGTCGAACGGTACTGCCCGTCTGCAAAGGGAAGGGTCCCGACTGAGGGTTGCGGGCAATGCCCGGAATGTCCCGCGCCGGGACCTGCATTATTCGTCGGGGTTTTGGGTGGCGGCAGTCCCTCAAAAAAAAAGGCCCTCCTTGCTGAGGAATGAGGGGGGGCACAGCAAGGAGGGCTAATCACTCACGAGGAGGATTATGAGGAAATAATAATCAATTCTGGCCAACTGTCAAGTTTTTTACGCTCCACACCCTCAAAATTTTCCTTTTTCTCCAACTTCGTCCCGGTGTGCCCGTGAATTCAGCATCTCCAACGGCGATTTCAGCCGGGCATCCCGGTCTGCTCAGGTTCCGGTCATCCTTGTCGCATACTGCGGGAAAAGCAGGCAGCCGACAAGGATGTGCAGATCAATCCCGAAAAAATATATGATCACGATAAACAGGAAACTGAGGAGAGCGGGAATAAGCACCGCGACAAACACCCTTGCCCTGCCCGGGGATATCGGCAGCTTTTTGAACGTATAATTGAAGGACAGAAGGACAAAAAGCAGGAAGGACAGCTCAAGCAGAATTTCGTATGGATAATAGAGCTCAAAATTCCTTGCATAGAGATACTCCAGCGCCAACCAGTACAGAAAGGCCCCACCCAGGATGGCCAGGTTGACGGCAACAATTCTGGTCATTGCCCCAACAGCAGGCGATCGGCGGGAAGTCGCGAGGGTGGCCCCGGGACGGGTCTGGAGGGGAACGGGCATGCTCTCTGCCGGGCGGCTGATCGTGGAATCAGAGAACCGCCTTTTTCAGTGCTTCTATGCCGATCCGCTCAATGAATCGGGCGGTCCGCTCCTTCTTTCTGCCATGGGCGGCATAATATTCAAGGCACCTGCGGATGAGGGCAATCACCTCTTCCCTGCTGACATCCTCGGCGATGATGTCGCCAACCCGGGGCCGGCGGGCGGAGTTGCCGCCGAAGACGACGGTCCACCCCTTTTTTTTGGCGAACATCCCGACATCCCTGACAAAACTCTCGCCGCAGCAGAAGGGGCAGCCGGATACGCCTATCTTTACCTTTGCGGGCAGTTCCATGCCCAGAAAAAATTTTTCGATTTCACTGCCAAGCCCAAGGGAGTCGCCGACGCCGAACTTGCACACCGCGTTGCCGGGGCAGGCCTGGACATAGTGCAGGCACAGCTCGGTGGCCATGCCGGGATCCATCTTCAAATCCCGCCAGATATCGTCGATGACCTCCGCCTTCATGCCGACCAGGGCCAGACGGTGGCCGGAGGTGATTTTTATGATCGGGATGCCGTACTTCTCCACGACACGGGCTATTTCCCTGAAATTATCGAGGGTCGCCATGCCGACGGGTATCCTCGGCACGATGGCATAGGTCTGCTTGTCCCGCTGCAGGATTGCGCCTTTGGGTGGTGTCTCTTCGGTCATGTCGTCCTCCTGATTTCTTTGCTCCCGGTGGCTCATGTGTGCGGGCCACAGTTTCTTTTACCTGAATTATGTTGCGGTGTGAAGGACAAACAGCTCATAATGAAAGCGGGCCTGACGGGCCTTGCCCGCCGGCCGGCCTGGACTGCCGGTTTTTGGCAAAATCGGCGAAGCAGTGAGGGACAGGGAGATGATTCGACGACTGTTGAAAACTCTGCTGGTGATGAGCGCCCCAGGATTCATTCTGTTCGCAGCCCCTGCCAGCCCGGCGCCATGGAACGGCGCCATCGATATTTGTCTTTGCGCCGCCGTCGACGATCGCCGGATACCCCTGGTGTATGAGGCCATCCGCTTCTGGAACGCCGCTCTCGCCGAGGCGGGCGCCCCTTTGCAGTTCGGCGCGGTACACCAGCGACCGCTGTCCGAACTCGAGGCAGCCCTCACGCAAATGAGCGCCGGCAAGCTCCGCAGCCACGAAACCCTGCCCTACCCGTCATTTATGGGGGACATGGAGCATGATCTGCTGATCATACTGAGCGATGCCGACATCGTCTCCTTTACTGAGCATTGGGAGGAACGAAGCAGGGCGGTGATCGTCATCAAATCGGACAAAGTCCATCCCCTTTCCCTGCCCAACGTCACCCGCAACGTCATCGCCCATGAAATGGGCCATATCATCGGCCTCGGACACAACAGCGACGAGACCAGACTCATGTGCGGCCGGCCGGCGCCCTGCCGGCCGGAAGACTTCGCTTCATCCCAACCCCGCTTCCTGCCGTTGACCGAAGAAGAAAAAAACCTGCTGCGCCGACTGTACGGCAACAGCGAAGAACAGGCGGAATTGCTCTCCTCCACTCCATCAACGGAGTGACAGCGATTCAGGCGGCCCGAAGGCTGTGGGAATGCCGGGTCGGTCCGGCCGCGGCCACGGCATCAGTCTGCCTGTTCGAGCAGCAGCGGCACAAGAAAAGGAACCAGGGAAAACTGCACCATCTCAAAGGAACCGATATCAAACGCTTCCCCCTGGGGACGGGCTACCCCGCGCTGATCGGTTGCAATACCCTGATCGAAAAGATTTTTTCCGCCGTCCACCGCCGGACTGCCGGCCTGCAGGGCATGGGTCCTGGTCGGTCCGCCGGAAAAACGCAACTCCTCAAGTTGTGCGTCCACCCTCTCCAGATCGCCCTCCCCTCCCAGGCCGCAGGTCCCGTCGCCGTCAAGATTGAAACCAAGGGAGTTGACCGGAGCGGACAGGCTGCAGTTCGAGCCCGCATTATCCGCCAACAGGGTATTGATCATGTTCAGGGTGCCTCCGTTATGCATACCCCCGCCCATGGAGGAAGTGTTTCGGGCGATGGTGCTCTGGACCAGGTCCAGGCGGCCGGCGTTATGGAGGCCTCCACCCTGCGAAGGATATCCCGGCGACGTACGGTTGCCGCTGATCGTTGCGTTACGGACGAGGCCGGCTCCCTCATTGAACATCCCCCCTCCCCGTCCCGCGGAGTTGGCATGGAGGGTGCTTGCCGACACATTGAGAATCGATCCCCCCGCATTGAATATGCCCCCTCCCGAACCGGCACTGTTCGCACTGATGGTGCTGTTTTGAATGGTGCAGACACCACCGTTGAGGATACCCCCGCCATGACCGCCCGAACCGCCTCCTTCCACGACGTTCCCCGAGACCGACACATTGTTCAGAATCAAGGTGCCCTGGTTGCGGATCGCTCCGCCTCCCTCCTCGGCCGGGGCGGCTATAAATCCGTTGGTTATGGTCAGCCCCGAAACCGTGACGGTGATGTCGGGGTCCGAGATATCAAATATCCGGTCAATTCCGTTGCCGTCAATGAAGGTTTGATCCAGTCCGGCCCCGACAAGGACAAGGGAATCGGTAATATCAAGATCGCCGGTTGCGCCGGCGTCCTCACCGGAACCCGGAAGGGTGAGAGAATAGACCCCCGGCGGCAGGACAATCAGGTCGGTGCCGGGCAGGCTGTTCGCTTCTTCGACGGCGGCGCGGAGCGTGCAAAAGGGCAAGACAAAGGGGGCGTTAACAATGAGGTAGGCCACGCAAAGGCCGTTGCCCGGGGTGAGATCGTTGACATCGTGGGCGGAATTGACGGTGAAGGTTGCCGTCTGCGCCGGATGAACGGGAAGGACCAGCAACAGCGCGGTAAGAAGGCGGAAAGACCACGCGCAGGGGCCCGGCCATAAAAAAGGGTATCGAGGGGACACACGCATGCCTTTTTGCGGCTACCTGAACCTGCTGTCCGACTTTTTCCCGGAGGCGGTTTTCCGCGCCTGCTCAAGCCAGCCGGTCCGGTACTCCGCCTGGCTGTCAAAGTCGGGAACAAACGGTTTGATGTCGAGGAGCGGTGTCCCGTCCAGCATATCAACATTCCGAACCCGGAGGCAGCCGTTCTCAACTCCGTCGAGCAGGACGGTGGACAGACCGATGGGGTTCGGTCTCCTGGGCGCGCGGGTGGCAAAAAGGCCGCGGTGCTGCGTGTCCAGGAAAGGAACGACCTCAAGCTCGAAGCCCTGGCTGCGGTGGAAGAGGTAGATCAGGATGATGTGGGAGAAGCCGTCGAGATCCTTGAGGCCGGCTTGAAATTCTTCAAAAATCTCAATCGTCCCTTTCACTCCGGCCGCTCCGACTGGCTGGATCGGCATGTTCTCCGGTTCCCGGAACGGCGTATGGATAATGCCAATGGATTTCATTTCAATTTTTTCTTCCATGCCAACCCGTCCTCTTCCTCCTCTGTCATGATTGAAAACCCGGGAAATAATCACACTTTTGCCTATCTTACGTTTCCCGGACAATAAATACAAGGATGGAAGGTGGCGCACCGGCGTCTTGTCATGAATATTTCTCTGTAACCTATGCAAAAAGGAAACGTTACTTCTTAATAGGGAAGATTGTATGGCCCGTCAAAGAGGGGGGGGATGAAAATGATTGCACGGACATGCTGTATCGCTCTTGGCATTATAAGCCTTGTGCTCTTTTTTGCCACCATCGGAAAATCCTCGAAGCAAACCGGGATACTCAACGATGCCGACGATGACGGCCTTGTGCAGATAGTCCTGTCATGTCCCTGCACCGTCGGTCCCCTGGGGGTAATCGCCGGCCGCAGCTACAGTGAAAAAATCAGGAAAAAGGCACTGAACACCTTGGTTTCGAAATATCCCGACTGGAACTGGGATCTCGTCAAACAGAAACGAATCAAACCGGGCATGACCGAACACGAGCTGCGGCTGGCATGGGGCAACCCCCATTCAATCCAGCATTCAGGGTCCATGGATAAATGGATTCATATCAGGGTCAACAGATCATTGATTGTCAAAAATGTCTATGTCGAAAACGGCCGGGTTGTTTCCTGGAATTAGTTTTCACTCAATGGAACGGCTCTTCCGGCCATCCTCCTTTATTGATCCGCTCTCCAAAACCCGATAATTACCGGTTCAGCTTCCCTCCCCGGCGAGCCGTCCGCTGGCAAGCCTTTCTCCGTAAGCGATTGTCAAATACCCCCTGGATGCATACAGTAAAAAACCGTGGCAGGACGGCTGCAGCCTCTTTCCCCGCCGGTTGCCGGAGACGGGGAGCCGACCTCACCTCGAACTTGAAAAACCCCGGAATCCTGACCTGACGAGATCCTCCATGAAAAAATTCTCCCCGCCGCCGCGCCGGTTCCGTTTACCGTTCTTTGTGCTGGTGCTGTCCATTTGTCTCCTGCTGGAGTCCCCTCCTGGCATGCTCGCCCGGGCGGACGGCGTTTCGCATGTCGATGCCCTGCTGATTTCGGAAGTCCAAACAGTTCAACCCGGCGGCTCATTTTGGGCGGCGGTACGGTTAACCATGCGTGAGGGCTGGTTCACCTATTGGCGCAATCCCGGCGATTTTGGCCTGGCAACTCAAATTGACTGGCACCTGCCCGACGGGTTTTCCGCCGGGCCGATACGCTGGCCCTATCCTGAGCGCATCGTCAAGGAACGGCAGGTGATGTACGGTTATTTCGATACGATTTTCCTGCTGACCGAAATTTCGGTTGCCCAAACGGTTCCGCCGGGGGAATCAGCCCTGCTGCAGGCCGAGGTCAGCTGGCTGGAATGCGGCCACATCTGTATCCCGGGCAATGCGGACGTCGAGGTCACCCTGGGGGTGAGGGCAAGTCCTCCTGAAGTGAATGATCAATTCCTGGAAACTTTTGCACTGGCCCGTTCACAGATCCCGATCACCGCGGACGATTGGCAGGTCAACGCAGTTCTTGACGGCAACAACCTGGTCCTCCAGGCGGTCAGGCCGGACTGGCTGCCGGATGGGCCGGGCCCGATTCGTTTTTTCCCCTATCAGGCCAATGTGATTGACGACGCAGCCGGACAGTCCTCCGCAATGACCGGCAACGCCCGCCGTCTCTCCATACCTCTGGCGAAAACGAACCCCACGGTTCCCGATACGGTACGGGGCATCCTGATCAGCGAAAGCGGATGGCGGGGTCCCGGATCAGAGAAGGCCATGGAGATAACCGCACCACTTTCAGCCGACCTGCCGGCTGCAGGCTCGGCCTCTTCCGGTTTGACCAGCCTCTGGCTCGCGCTTCTGTTTTCCTTTATCGGCGGGATGATCCTCAACCTGATGCCGTGCGTGCTGCCCGTTTTGTCGATCAAGATCATGGGATTCGTTCATCAGGCCAGGGAGGAACAGGTCAAATCATGGCAGCACGGCGCCGTCTTTACCGCCGGGGTGCTGCTGTCATTCTGGACCCTCGCGGCCCTGTTGCTGCTCTTCAAGGCCGGCGGCGCTCAACTTGGCTGGGGTTTCCAACTCCAGTCCCCGGTTTTCCTGGTCCTCCTGTCATCGTTCCTGTTCCTGTTCGGGTTGAGCATGTTCGGCGTGTTCGAGATCGGCACTTCGCTCACCGCCGTGGCCGGTAAAACCCGGGGAATCATCGGCTTTGGCGGTTCGTTCCTCAGCGGTATAACGGCTACGGTGGTCGCAACGCCCTGCACCGCTCCTTTTATGGGTTCAGCCCTGGGATTTTCCCTGACCCAGCCGGCCTGGACTTCCCTGCTGATATTTACCTTCCTCGGCCTGGGCATGGCGACGCCCTACGTACTGATCAGCTCCTTTCCCGCGTTACTCAGATTCGTCCCGAAACCCGGCCGCTGGATGGAATCGTTGAAGCAGTTCATGGGCTTTCTCCTGCTGGCCAGCGTCATCTGGCTGCTCTGGATCCTGGGCCTCCAGGCCGGTTCCTCTGCGGTGATCCTGATGCTGTCCGTCCTGCTTGTTTCCGCCATCGGCGGCTGGATCTACGGCCGCTGGGGAACTCTGTCCATGCCCAGGCACAAACGGATCGCGGCGGCGGTCCTGGCGTGTATATTGATCGCCGGCGCCAATACCTACACGCTGGCCAATATCGACAGGTACTCTGTCCGGCAGAATCAACCGGGACAAAACAGCGGCGGCATCGAATGGGAACCCTATTCGGAAGAAGCCGTTGCCCTGATGCAACGGGAAGGACAACCCGTGTTCATCGATTTTACCGCAGCCTGGTGCCTCAGTTGCCAGGTCAATGAACGGGTCACCTTCAATTCCGGGGAAGTGCGGGAAAAATTCAAAACGCTGAACATCCGGTCCTTCAAGGCGGACTGGACGTCAAGGGATGAACGGATTACCCGCGCCCTGGCCCGGTACGGGCGCAACAGCGTTCCATTGTACATTTTGTATTCGGGAGTCCCGGGGGATGCGCCGCAGATTCTGCCGGAAATCATCACCCCCGGAATCGTGCTGAATGCGCTGAAAGCGATTGAAGAAAATTAACCGGCCCGGCCATGACGGGTCGATGCCTTGCCGGCCGCAACAATTTACAGTAACGAAACCGTAATCGGAATGACAGAAATGACGCTCGGCTCCTTTCAGGGATAAACAGCCATGCCCAATTCGAAGCGTCCTTCTTTTCGAGAGGGATGACACCATCGTACTTCACCCACTTTTGACACAACATGATCCGGCAGATCATAATCAAACACAAACCCGACAATGGAGCCCGCCGCAAACCTCCTGGGACTTTCCAGCCGGAATCCGCCATGGCTGAAATCGAGGGTCTTGGCGCTGAAGTTGGCGATATTGGTCGGCTCATTGGGATCATGAACAAACATTTTGACGTGCAGCACCTTGGCAAAGCGCGGGAATCTGCGCCGTTCATGCCTCCCCTGTTCTTTTGTCAACCTGTCGATGTCCCGGTCCATTGCGCACCCCCAGTCATAGCGTGCTGTCTACGCAGACAAATTCATGCATGGATGGTTCTCTCCCTTTCGACCATGCAAGGAAGAGACCATACCGGCATTTTTTTAGCAAGTCCAGCGGTTCTGCCTGATGCGGGGCGGGACCGCCTCAATCGGCGAAGGACCCGCCGCCTGGAAAGTACGCCCCATCGATTAATCTCCTTTCCTTGTCCTTGTTGCACATCAGGTGCGGTTCAATAAAAAAAGGGTTTAAGCAAATTGCCTAAACCCTTGATATTACTGGTCGGGACGAGAGGATTTGAACCTCCGGCCCCCTGAACCCCATTCAGGTGCGCTACCAGACTGCGCTACGTCCCGACCCATTCCAGTTGTTCGTTATTTTTCCCTAAAAACGCAGGGACCTGAGGGCCAGCAGCTGCTGGATCCGTTTCAGTTCCTTTTTAATGTCCTCCAGGCGGGGGTCAACCGGCGCCGGCGGGCCTGTTTCGCTTTCAGTGCCTGCGGGTGATTTACCCGAAAGCAACTCCCGGCGCAATATTTTCCTGGCCCCGGATATGGTGTACCCCTGATTGTGGAGCAATTCCTTGATCAGCAGCAGGGCTTCCACATCTTTCTTCCGGTACAGCCGCTGCTTCGACTTGGCCCGGCGGGGCCTGACAATGGCAAACTCCGATTCCCAGAAACGCAGCACATGAGCTTCAACTCCGACAAGGCTGCTGACCTCGCCGATCCGATAGTAGACCTTGTCCGGTATCTGCGGTTCCTTGAAATCCTGCAGTTTCACATTTATTTATTCAACCGTTCCCGAAGCTGTTTACTTGGCCTGAAGGAAACCATCTTGCGCTTGGAGATGGTCATGGATTCCCCGGTGCGCGGATTCCGTCCCCTGCGGGGGGCCTTGTCGCGAACGGCAAGGGTCCCGAACTGCACCAGTTTAACCGATTCTCCATCGATCAGCGATTCCTTGAGCACCGAAAAAACCGTATCAACTATATCAGAGCTGTTCCGCTGGGACAAACCAAGTTGTTCGTTGACGGCTGCAGCCAGCTCCTTGCGTGTAACATTACCATTCATTGCATCACTCCTGCTACTCACGATATCGTCCCCGGAAACGGGACATAAGGGTATTTACAATTTTCTCATGAACAATGTCAACCGTTTCATCGTCCAGGGTCCGCTCCGGAGAGCGGTAGGTCACGGATATGGCCACGCTCTTCATACCCTGTTCAATGGGTTTTCCCTGGTACACATCAAACAGTTCGGTATTTTCAACGTGCACCACGTCAAGTTCGCGGATGGTGCTGAGCAGTTTGCCGGCCGGGACATCCTCGGGAACGATCAGGGCGATGTCCCTCTTCACCCAGGGATAGCGGGGCAGCTGCCGGAAAACTTTCTCCACCCGGGGAAGTTCATTGACGGCACTCAGGTCCAATTCAAGAAAATACACATCCTGCTTGATGCCGAACAGTTTGAGGACCTGCCGATCAATGGTGCCGATGGCTCCCAGCCGCTTCTCTCCGTCGCCGATTTGCATCTCGGTTCCCGGCTGAATATAGGGTTCCGCCGTTGAAGAAACCGGGAGAAATTCTATCGGTCCGGTCTGTCCCGTAACGGCCAGGGCGGTAAAAAGGGACTCGGCCGCGCCCTTGACGTCGAAAATGTCGGCCTCGCAAGCCGAGAAATAAAGGGGCGGTGCATCGGGATACCGCTTGCCGCTCATCACCGCGCAGAGCTGAAACCGCTCTACCGGCAGTTCTCCCTCCTGGTGCTGGAAAAAAATCTTGCCGATTTCAAAAAGGGCGACATCCGGCTTCTGGTGGTTCAGGTTATGGCGCAGATTTTCCAGCAGGCCCGGAAGGAGCATGGTGCGCATGACATCCTGTTCCTCGCTGAGCGGATTCCGGAGCCTGGTGGCCATGCGCCGCGGGTCATCGGCCGCCAACCCGAGGCGGTCACAATGTCTGCCTGCGGTAAAGCTGTAATTGATGGCCTCGGTAAAACCGCGGGCAATGAAATTGTCGGCCGCCCTGCGCCGAAGACTCCGCAAGGGCTCGCGCTGGGGATAATCCATGGTGATCAGGGGCAGCTTGACGGGGATATTGTTGTAGCCGACCAGCCGTGCGACCTCCTCAACCAGGTCCACCTCACGCTCGATATCGACGCGGAAGCTCGGGACGGTGACCATCAGGCTCTCCCCGTCATGCTCTGCCACGCCGAACTCGATGCTGGCAAGGTGGCCGGCAATCCGGCTGGCTGAGAGCTCCATGCCCAGAAGGTCGCAGACCCTCGGCACCCGAAGGCGGAGAACCTGTTCGGGCTTTTTGCCGGGATAGAGATCAACGCCTCCTTCGACAAGCCGGGCGCCGGCCAATTCGACCATCAGCCCGACCGCCCGCTCCAGGGCGACATCCACTCCGTCGGGATCAATGCCGCGCTCAAAGCGATAGGAAGCCTCCGAGGCGATATTGAGCCTGCGGGCGGTCCTGCGGATGCTGAGGGGATTGAAGCAGGCCGATTCAAGCAGAACCTCGGTGGTCCGATCCGTCACCTCCGATTCCAGACCGCCCATGATGCCCGCCACCGCGACCGGCCGCTCGGCGTCACAGATCATGAGCATGTCGGGTTCCAGGGGACGGACAACATTGTCCAGGGTCGTGAAAGTCTTTTCGGCCGCGCCGGGACAGCGGACCACAATGCGGCCGCCAGCCAGCCGGTTGAAATCAAAGGCGTGAAGAGGCTGGCCCAGCTCGAGCATGACATAATTGGTAATGTCGACGATATTGTTGATGGGCCGCATGCCGACGGCCAGCAGGCGCTGCTGCATCCAGCGGGGCGAAGGGCCTATTTTGATCCCGGTGAGCTTGCGGGCCGCGTAACGGGGACACAGATCCGGCTCCCGGATCTCGACGCCGAAATCGGGATGAGCATCACCCAGCCGGGGAAGCGCCGCACGGTCCAGGGGTTTTCGCAGAGGGACGCCGGCAAAGCCGGCGACTTCCCTGGCCACGCCGACCACGCTCGCGCAGTCGGGCCGGTTGGGGGTCAGGTCGATTTCGACCAGCACATCGTCAAGACCCAGCGCCGGGGCCAGAGCAAGGCCGGGCTCGATCCCGGGCGGGATTTCCAGGATACCGCCGTGGTCGTCATTGATGCCCAGCTCCCGGCCCGAACAGAGCATGCCGTGAGATTCCTGGCCGCGGACCTTCGTCTTTCTGATCCGCAGACCATCGGACAGGGTGACTCCCGGGCGGGCCAGGGCGGTCACCATTCCCTCCCTGGCATTCGGCGCGCCGCACACCACCTGAATCGTTTCTTCACCCGTGTCGACGTCGCAGACCGTCAGCCGGTCGGCGTTGGGATGCTGGCGGACCCTGACAATTTTCGCCGTGATAATATCCTCAAGTCCCCTGGACATGTCCGTCAGTGAATCGACTTCCAGGCCGAGCATGGTGAGCCCGCCCCCTATCCGCTCGGGTTGCAGGCCGTCGAGACTGACGTATTCATTGAGCCATTTCAGCGTGAACTTCATTTCTCCGTTTCCATCTCTCGGATCAGGGGCCGGGAATACCACCGGACGGTGCCGCAACGCAGCCATTCCCGACGCAGTGGAGGCTGTGGCGCTCCCTGTCGGGAAAAACGGCTCCGGTGCTCCTCGATGGCTTCCCCGGGGTCAGGCCCTCAGGGCGTCGGCAGCCGGGCGGACCATGGAAAGCGGTCCGCTCAAACCGGGGAAAACCGGGACAACTTCTGTTACGGTTAAAACTGGCCCAGAAAACGCAGGTCGTTTTCATAAAACAACCTGATATCGTCAATACCGTACTTCAACATGGCAATCCGTTCGACGCCAAGTCCGAAGGCAAAGCCGCTGTAGGCGTCCGGATCGTAATTGACCATCTTCAGCACTTCGGGATCGATCAGACCTGCTCCGAGGATTTCGAGCCAGCCGGTACGCTTGCAGACCCGGCACCCCTTTCCGCCGCAGATGACGCAGGCGATGTCGACTTCGGCGCTCGGTTCGGTGAATGGAAAGAAACTGGGCCTGAACCTGAGCGCCAGGTCATCATCGAACATCCGCCGGGTAAAAATGGTCAACACACCCTTGAGGTCGGCAAAGGAAACCCGGCGGTCGACGAGAAATCCTTCAACCTGATGAAACATCGGCGTATGGGTAATGTCCGAATCGCAGCGGTACACCTTGCCCGGCGCGATATAGCGAAGGGGCGGCTCCTGCGCCTCCATTATCCTGGCCTGCATCGGCGACGTGTGGGTGCGCAGAAGGATGGAATCCGACACATAGAACGTGTCGTGCATGGCGCGGGCCGGATGATGTTCGGGAATATTCAGGGCCGCGAAATTGTAATGGTCCAGTTCGACGTCCGGTCCTTCGGCCACGGCAAAACCCATGCCCTCGAATATAGCGCAGATCTCCTCCATCACCTGGGTCACCGGATGGAGTTTGCCGAAAGGAATGTGCCGGCCGGGCAGGCTTAAATCTTCTGCGGCCTTTGTCGGTGCTGACGCCCCCGCCAGTGCCTGCTTTTTCTCTTCGTAAAGCTTCTCTATCCCCTGCTTGACAGTGTTGGCAAGCTGGCCGAGCCTCGGCCGGTCCTCGGGGCTGACCGTACCCAACCGGCGCATGACGGTTGAGAACAGTCCCTTTCTTCCCAGGAATCTGACCCGGAATGCTTCAAGTTCCGCAGGCTCCGCAACCGCATCAAGGGTATTGCGGGCCTCCTGCGCGAGCCTGTTGAGTTCGTCTTCCATTTCCTGCTCAGGAGGAAACCCCGGCCGCCTTCACCACCTCGCTGAAGGCCTTTGGATCGACGATTGCAAGATTCGACAGGACCTTGCGATCCAGGTCGATGCCGGCTTTTTTCATGCCGTTGATCAACCTGCTGTAGCTGGTACCGTTCATCTTGGCCGCGGCTGCGATGCGGGTAATCCACAGGTTGCGGAAATTCCGCTTTTTGGTCCTGCGGTCACGGTAGGCAAAGCACAGGGCCCGATCAACGGCTTCGGTCACCGTCCGGTACAGGCGATGTTTGCCGCCCCGGTACCCCTTGGCCATTTTCAATACTTTATTTCTTCTCCGGCGGGCTTTGAATCCGCGTGTCACACGTGACATTGTCTTACTCCAGAATTACGGTTGAAATTGGTTGTTGATCATCCTCAATGATGGGCCGGCGGCGGCGTCACAACGTATCTTGGGCCGTTGTTCCGGTTTCCGCCTTTCCCTCGTCATGAGAACGGGGGCTTCCCGGATCCGGTTCCGCCTGCTCCGCCTACAGATAAGGCAGCATGCGTTTGACCGAACGCCGGTCGGAGTGGGCGATCAGGTCGGATTTACGCAGGTTCCGTTTCCGCTTGGTTGTTTTTTTGGTCAGGATGTGGCTGCTGTACGCCTTGTTGCGCTTGATCTTACCTGAACCGGTCGCTTTAAAGCGTTTGGCAGCGCCTCTGTTCGTTTTCATCTTCGGCATAATGTTCTCCTTCCGCGCCTGTACGCGGATATATTATATAAACCGGAATTTGGAAGACGGGTCAGGATTTCGGCCCCACCAGCATGACCAACTGGCGCCCTTCCATGGACGGCTCCTGTTGGATAACGCAATCGTCACGGAGCATTTCCGCTATCCTTTTCATGGCCTCGAGGCCGATGCTCTGGGCGTAAACTATTTCACGGCCCCGGAACCGCATGGTGATCTTGACCTTGTTCTTCTGCTCCAAAAACTTTTTAACCTGCTTGATCTTGAAGTTGAGATCATGCTCCTCGGTTTTCGGGCGGAACTTGATCTCCTTGGTTTCAACGATGGTCTGTTTTTTCTTTGCTTCCTTCTGCTTCTTGCTCAGCTCGTACCGGTACTTGTCATAATCCATGATCCGGCAAACGGGAGGATCGGCTGTTGCCGCGACTTCGACCAGGTCGAAGTCCTGATCATAGGCCTTGCGCATCGCTTCATCGATAGATAAGATACCCAGCTGTTCGCCGTCGATGTTGATCACGCGGACCTTGGGAGAGGTAATCTCTTCATTCACCCTGGCTTTTATGTCCTGACTCGGCTGCGCCTTCCTTCCTCGTTTTTTGATAACCGTTCCTCCTCTTGGTTATTCCTCTTCAGCGGTAATCATCGTTTGCCGCCCATCATTTCCTCGCATTCGCCGCGAACCCTCTCCGCGAAATCCTGCGGCGTCATGGCCGGCAGGTTCTCACCGTTTCTCTTGCGAACGGTGATCGTCCCCTCCTCCTTCTCCCGCTCACCAACGATGAGCATGTAGGGGATTTTCATCAGTTGCGCTTCGCGGATCTTGTAGTTCAGCTTTTCGTTGCGCAGGTCTTTCTCCACCCTGATGCCCAGCTTGCGCAGTTTTGCGTACACCGCCTCGCAATAGTGGAGCTGGTCGTCGGTGATGTTCAGAATTCTGGCCTGTTCCGGCGCCAGCCACAGGGGGAAGGCCCCGGTATAATGCTCGATCATGACGCCGACGAACCGTTCCAGGGACCCCATCAGGGCCCGGTGGATCATGATCGGCTGATGTTCCCGGCCGTCTTCTCCGGTGTAGGTCATCTCAAACCGCTCCGGAAGGTTGAAGTCAACCTGAATCGTGGAGCACTGCCAGGAACGGCCCAGCTGATCCTTGATCTTGACGTCGATCTTCGGCCCGTAGAATACCCCCTCACCCGGGTCAAGGCGATACTCGAGGCCTTTTTTCTCCAGGGCCCGCTTCAGGGCCTCGGTGGCCATAAGCCAGCGGTCTTCACTGCCGACATACTTTTCAGGCCGGGTGGAGAGGTACACGTCATATTGATCAAAACCGAAAGTGTTGAGAATATGCAGGTTGAGATCAAGGATGTTATAAATTTCATCGTCAAGCTGATCGGGCCGGCAGAAGATATGGGCATCGTCCTGGGTGAATCCGCGCACCCTCATCAGGCCGTGGAGCGCGCCCGTCCGCTCGTAGCGGTAGACGGTGCCCAGTTCGCACCAGCGGATGGGAAATTCCCGGTAGCTGTGCCGGTGGCTCTTGTACACCCCGATATGAAAGGGGCAGTTCATGGGCTTGAGCTGATACTTGATCTCGTCGATCTCCATGGGCGAATACATATTCTCGGCATAGAAATCAAGATGGCCGCTGGTCTTCCAGAGATCCTGCCGGGCGATATGCGGCGTATAGAGCAGTTCGTAGCCATGACGGTAATGCTCGTCCTTCCAGTAGTCCTCGATCAGTCTGCGCAGCAGGGCACCGCGGGGCTGCCAGAGGATCAGGCCCGGACCGATCTGGTCCTGGATGGTAAAAAGGTCCAGCTCCCTGCCCAGTTTACGGTGGTCCCTTTTTCTGGCCTCTTCCAGGCGGTGCAGATACTGCCGGAGTTCCTTCTTGTCGAAAAAAGCCGTCCCGTACAGCCGCTGGAGCATGGGATTCTTCTCATCGCCCCGCCAGTAGGAGCCGGCCACCCGAAGCAGTTTGAATGCCTTGAGCCAGGAACTGTCCGGCAGGTGCGGGCCGCGGCACAGGTCGACAAACTCTCCCAGTCCGTAGAGGCTGACCGTCTCGGCCTCGATATCCCGCAGCAGCTCAACCTTATAGGTTTCTCCCTGGCGGTCGAAGAACTCGATGGCCTCCCCGATCCGCATCTCTCTGCGTTCAAAGGGGAGCCGGGCCTCGACTATCCCGGCCATTGCCTGTTCAATCCGGTCGAAATCATCCGGGGTGAACGGCTCTTCACGGTCAAAATCATAATAAAAGCCGTCCTCGATGGCCGGACCGATTGCGACTTTCACGTGATCGCCGAATATCCGGCGCACTGCCAGAGCCATGACATGGGCGGCGCTGTGGCGTAAAATATCCATCCCCTCTTCGGTGTCGGCGGTCACGGGCTCCAGGACGCAGTCCGTCTTCAGGGGGGTCGACAGGTCGACGGCAGCGCCGTTGACCCTGACGGCGACGGTCTGCTTCCTCACCTTGGCGGAGACCAGTTCCCTGAGCGCTTCACCGGCAGTAACGCCCTGTTTGAATGCCCCGGATTCTCCGTCCTGTATCCTGATGGATATATCGGCCATGTCTGCGGTAAAAAATAAAGGCTAAAGAGCAAGCGGCATCGTGGTCCGCATGTCTTTTAGCCTTTGAAAATGGTAGGCGCGGGCGGGATTGAACCGCCGACTTCTACCGCGTCAAGGTAGCGCTCTCCCACTGAGCTACGCGCCTGCACAAACCTGTTTTGCCCTAAAAATTTCAATAATAAATCAATCATAAAAAAAACTCAAGTCAAATACCAGCAACCATCCATCATGTCAAGAAAATTTGCCCAAAGCGGTCAGGATTCGGCGCTGCCCTTTACAACGCTTTTTCTCCGTCCACGGCCCTTCTGCTTTCAATGGCGCGGGCAAGCGTATATTCATCGGCATATTTGATATCCATCCCCATCGGGATGCCGCAGGCGAGACGGGTCACTTTCACGGGGAAGCGGCGCAGCCGGTCCATGAGATACGACGCGGTCGCCTCGCCCGGAACAGTCGAACTGGTTGCAATCAGCACCTCCTGGACGTTTCCGCCGCGCAGGCGTGCGAACAGTTCCTTCATCTTCAATTCATCCGGACCTATCCCGTCCATGGGCGACAGAACGCCGTGCAGGATATGGTAGACCCCGCGAAAGGCTGCCGTTTTCTCGATGGACATCATGTCCCCCGGCTCCTCGACGACGCAGAGCAGCGAAGCGTCCCGCCGCGCATCGCTGCAGATGGTGCAAGGATCGGTCTCGGAAAAGGCGAAGCAGCTGCCGCAGAGACATATCGAGCCGTGCAGGGCCGCAAGGCCTTCGGACAGCTCCAGTGCTTCCGATGAAGGGCGGCGGAGGATGTAGAGGGCAAGCCGGGAAGCGGTTTTTCTGCCGATGCCGGGCAGTCTGGCAAGATCGGTGATCAGGCGTTCGAGCGCCGGGGGGACGACCTGCATGGTCAGAACAGGCCGGGAATGTTCATGCCGCCGGTCAGCTTGCCGAGTTCGCTCTGGGCGAGCTGCCTGGCCTTGATCAGCCCGTCATTCACCGCGGCGATGACCAGATCCTGCAGCATCGACACGTCGCCGGGATTGACGACCTGCGCTTCGATGTGCAGATCGATCAGTTCCAAACGGCCGTTCAGCGTGGCCGTCACCATTCCGCCGCCGGCGGAACCGGTCACCGTTCTGGAGCCGAGCTCCTGCTGTATATCGCCCAGCCGTTCCTGAAACTGCCGGGCGTGCTTCATTAATTCACTCATATCCATGGTACGTCTTCCTTATCTCGCATGGGGTCCTTGAAAGGCCCGGCCGCAATTCAGGGTTCACCGTCCCCGTCATCCTGCCCGCCGCCCGCCGCTTTGCGGAAGCGCGGACCGACCCGGATGTCACCAACCTCGCCGTTGAATATGTCCACCGCCGTCAGGACAAGGGCGTCGTTGGCCAGGGCCTGCCGTTCCTGAAGCGGAGAATTCCCGTTGTCGGGATCAATCTCGCAGGCGTTGGAATCCGGCACCTCGAATCTGATCCGGAAATTCTCCTGGAAAAAATCAAGGGCGAATTCGGTGAGCAGTTTTATGTTCTCCCTGTTTTTCAGCAGCCGGCACTGCACCGGGTCGCCATAATGAATGACAAGCTCCTCGTCCTCGTGCCGGATATTGGCGGCAACCTGCAGGGCGGAGGCCATCCACGGCTTCCGGTCCCGAACGTATTCGACAAATTCGTTCCAATGCCGGCGGACGCTGCGGCGCACCGATTCGTCGGACCGGGTCTGGACCGCTCCCTCCGCCGCCTCCTGTTCCCCGCTTGACGGCGGCAGGGGCGCATCTCCGTTCTGAACAGCGGCCTGGCCGGTGCTCTCCGCCGGCGCCGGAGCGGACCGCCCCGATCCGTAAGAGGCCTCAGGTTCGGCTCCCTGCACCTCCCGGGCGGCGGGGGGAACGACCCCTTGTCTCGGGCCGACGGGTTCATGCTCTTCCTCTTCCGCCTCCCCGGCCGCGGCCGGCGCGACTTCGGCGATTATCCGGTCCAGGCGGCCGAGAATGTCGGTAACCGGAACGACTTCGGCAGCCTGTACCGCTTTGATGAAGGCCATCTCCAGGGCAAACCTTGGATTTGATGAAAAACTCGCTTTATCAAGCTGTTCCATCAAAATGTTAAAGACGAGCATTATGGTTTGGGCGGGGTGTCGGCCGGCACCTTCCCGCGCGGCCGCAAGCAGTTCGTCGGGCAGATCCAGCAATTTTTCGCTGCCCGGGCCGATACCGCAGACAACCAGGGACCTGAACCAGGTCAGCAGGTCGTTGATGAACCGCTTGACGTCCATCCCGTATTCATACAGCGTATCGAGGCGGGCCATTGCGTCATCAAGCTTTCCGGCCAACAGGGCCTCCGCTATTTCAGCGACCGCCTGGTGGCTGACCAGCCCGAGTATCTCCGTGACATCCCGGGCGGTTACCGTGCTGCCGCAATAGGAAAAAACCTGGTCCAGCAGGCTGAGGCCGTCGCGGACGCTGCCGCCCGCCTCCCTGACGATCAGTCCCAGGGCGGCGGGTTCGACGGCGACCTTTTCCAGGTCGGCGACGGCCTGGAAATGCGCGGCCAGTTCGCGGCCGGGCACCCGTTTCAGTTCATACCGCTGGCAGCGTGAAAGGATGGTCACCGGCACCTTGTGCAGCTCGGTGGTGGCAAACATGAAATACACATGATCCGGCGGCTCCTCCAGCGTCTTGAGCAGCGCGTTGAACGCCTCGGTCGTCAGCATGTGCACTTCATCGATAATAATGATTTTATACCGGGAAGCGGTGGGCAGGAAACGGATGTTCTCCTTCAGTTCGCGGATTTCCTGGATGCCGCGATTGGACGCCCCGTCGATTTCGACCAGGTCGATGCTGCCGCCCGCGTTGATTTCGGCGCAGGAGCGACAGCGGTTGCAGGGCTCCGGACCCTGGCGGTCCTCGCAGTTCAGGGCCTTGGCCATGATCCGGGCCAGGGTGGTTTTTCCCACGCCGCGGACGCCGCTGAATATCATGGCATGGGCGACGCGGTCATGGGTCAGGGCGTTGCGCAGTGTGCGAACGACTGCCTGCTGGCCGACGACTTCGTCAAAGCTTCGGGGACGGGATTTTCTGGCAAGAACTAGATACGACAAATTGAATCAACAGTGGTACGTGTTTACGTGTGTCCCAGAATAGAAGAACGGCGACGTCTGGACAAGGGGAAAATGATCCTGTCCGTGGTCCTGAAAAAAGGATAGCCAGGCACCCCTGCGGCACACAAAGAGTTTCACTACCGCTGCTTCCTCCCGGACCTGACGGAGTTCGTGATTCTTTGTTGCACAGGACCCGGCTATCACACCTAAGTCAAATTCATGGCGGAGAGGGTGAGATTCGAACTCACGGTACTTGCGTACACACGCGTTCCAGGCGTGCACCTTAAGCCACTCGGTCACCTCTCCATTGAGCGTCTTTGAGGAAAAAGGACCGGTGCCCGGAGACAGCCTCCCTCACCTCTTCGCAAGAGGTCGAAATATAATCGATCTGTTCCTTTTTACAAGTCTAAAATATTTTGGCGCCGCTTTTGAAAAAATTCCTTCAGGATGCGGCCGCACTCCTCGGCAAGAATGCCGCCCGTAACCTGCAGAACATGATTCAGCCGCCCGTCGCTGCCAATCCGGTACCGCGATACAATGGCGCCGGTCTTCGGATCGGCCGCGCCGAACACCAGACGGCGCACCCGCGCATGAACCATGGCGGCGGCGCACATGGCGCACGGCTCCAGCGTCACATACATGGTCGTGCCGGGCAGACGGTAATTGGCGACCCGGACAGCCGCCTGCCGCAATACCCTGATTTCCGCATGCCCCGTCGGATCATTGGCGGCCACGGTCAGGTTGCCGGCCCCGGCGAGAATATTCCCGCCGGAATCAACCAGCAGCGCTCCGACCGGCACCTCCTCCAGTCCGGCCGACTCCCCGGCCAGTTGGAGGGCCTGCCGCATGAATCGTTCATCATCCATGACCATCGTTTCTTCCGGGCTCCGTCCCCGCAGCATTCCAGGCGCGCACAAATCAAATCACCAGGCGGTCATGGCGGCCGCGTTGCCCCGGGACCTGTTTTTCTTCATTGAAAACAGCCGAAATCGGCGGCTCGCCCTTTACATTTCAACCCCACCGGATATAATTACAAAATAGAAATTAAACGAACAAAATTGCAATCATCACCAGGTGGCCATGCAATCCATACCGGTCCCCAAATACTCGATCATCGTCTACGCCTTTCCCGAAGAGAGAAAACCGTGCATCGCCGCAGCGCTGGGGACCGAGGCGAACCTCACTTTCATCCCCAACGCGAAATCGCTGCAACAGGAACTGAAAAAAAATCATTTTGACGTCATCGTCATGCACTTCACCCCCGACGATCCGTCAATCTTTGATCTCCTCGCCCAGGCCCGGAATCTGCTTCCCTTCTCTCCCGTCATCATGGCCGGCAGCTCGGAGAAAGCCGAATATATCGTTGAAGCGATGAAGCTCGGGGCCTGCGATTTCGTCACTCTGCCCATTTCGACCGCCAGAATGGAGCTGGTCGTCCGGCGGGCCATCAAGGAGCGGGAGCTGCGCAACGAAATTGATTATCTGCGGGGCCGGCAGGACATCATTTACGACTTCAACATGATCGTCGCCGAAAGCCCCTCCATCAAAAAAGTGATCAGGAGCCTGAAAAAATTCGCCCACACCGATTCAACGATCCTGATAACCGGTGATACGGGAACCGGCAAGAGTTTTCTCTCCGGCTCCATCCATTACAACAGCCCGCGCCGCCACAAGCCTTTCATCAAGATCAACTGTGTCAATATCCCCGAAACCTTGCTGGAGAGCGAGCTTTTCGGTCATGAAAAAGGGGCTTTCACCGGCGCGGAGAAACTCCGAATCGGCCGCTTCGAGCAGGCCAACGGCGGCACCATCTTCCTGGACGAGATAGGCGAAATCAGCATGGAGATTCAGACCAAGCTGCTTCGCGTCCTGGAGGAAAAATCCTTTGAACGGGTCGGCGGCAACAAGACCATCAGCGTCGATGTCAGGGTCATTGCCGCCACCAACAAGGACCTGCATCAACAGATTGCCGAGGGCAAATTCCGGGAGGACCTCTTTTACCGGATCAACGTCCTGCCTGTCCACCTGCCTCCCCTGAGGGAAAGGCCGGACTGCATCGAACCGCTTTCCATGGCGCTGCTGCGAAAAGGATGCGCCACCCTGAGAAAGAGGATCAACACCTTCACCCCCATGGCCATGGAGATCATCAGGAACTATGACTGGCCGGGAAACATCAGGCAGCTGACCAACACCATCGAACGGGCGATTATTCTGGAGGAAAGGGAGGCCATCCATCCCGAAAGCATTTCCATCCCCAATTTTCACGCCCCCACCATTCCCACCAGATCCTTCGAGCCGCTCGCCGCGCATGAGAAGGAACTGATTCTCAAGTCCCTGAAGGACAATCTGTGGGTTCAGAAAAATGCCGCCCGCCAGCTTGGCATCAGCCCCAGGGCCTTGAACTACAAGATCAGAAAATTCGGCATTACCCACGCCAACTGGCGCATAAACCGCTGAGACGAGGGGGATGGCTGCCGGGCCCTACTTTTCCGGCGGCGCCCCGTACCGCTCCTCAAAACTCCGGTAGTATCGGCGGCCGGTTTCCGTCTTGTCCTGCTCCTGGGACAATTGTCGGTCAATGGTGCCCGGAAGGGAAAAAAGGTCCCTGCCCGTGATCAACTCGTATCCGGCCCCCAGGATGAACAGAACGGCAACCAGGACCGCGGCCTTCTTCAGGCCCTCGGCAAATTTTTCACTGAAATAGCACAAAACACCGCACAGCGCGACTCCGCCGGCAAGATACAACCAATGGGCGGCCAGAAAACCGGGCAAGGTCTGCAACATCGTCTTCCCCCCTCGGGCTCCCTTCCCGGGGCCCCCGTGTTCATGTGGTACGCCGCCGGGGCCGGACACGGTCAAGTGCCGTCGCTTGCCCCCGTGATCCGGCCCCTACAGTTTTTTCAATTCCTCGAGGCGCTGCAGGATTTCTTCCGCTTCCGCCCGCATTGCATCCGATACGGTGGCATTTTTCTTGATTTTGGTAAAATATTCCGTGGCCAGTTCCTCTTTGCCCTCATACAGGTAATATTTTGCCAGATAATATTCGCTGATCCCCTGCTGTCCCTGGTTCGCCTTGATTCTGCCAAGCTCAAAATATATCTGGGAATATTCGGGCATGATCTTCATGACCTGCTGAAACAGTTTTTCAGCCCGCTCCACCTGCCCCGTTTTCTCGCAGGCCCGCGCCAGATGAAAGGCAGCGTACATGTCATGGGGATTCCGGCCGGCGGCCTGCTCGAGCAATTCAAGGGCAGTGGCCGTGTCCCCGGAGTCAAGGTGGACTATGCCGGCATCGACATCGATGATCAACCGGTCGGGATACCGTTTTTTCACCCTCGCAAGATGTTCAAGGGCCTTGGCGAAGTTGAGTTCCTTGGCTTCCAGCAGGGCAAGACCGTAGGCGGCCATGGCGGTTTCCTCGGCATCCCCGCCGGCAAGGGTGCGGATCAGATATGCCCTTGTTTTCTGGGGGTCTGAGACGGCGACCATGGTGCGGTACTTCATCCGGAGAAAATCAAAATTGTCCGTTTCGGTGTAATAGTTCCGGGGCACCTTGTTCGCCTGGTAATCGAGGAGGGACTGGACATAATCAAGCCTGGCCTCCGGATTGGGATGGGTCAGAAGATAAGGGGGGATCTGCTCAGAGCGGTAGCGGGCGATCCGGCGCATGGAACGCAGCATTCCCTCCATCGCTTTGGGGTCCCGCCGCAGCGCGTGCAGCCAGTCGTAGGCCAGCCGGTCCGCCTCTTCCTCGTCAATCCGGCTGAAATGGAGATAGGCCGCCTGTCCGGCCGCCTGAAAGCCGGTAAAAAGACCTGCCGCCAGCGAGGGGTCACCCAGGGCCAGGCTCGCCAGGGCCATGGCCATTGAAATCGCCCCCACCTTGGCCGACTTGTCCGATCGCGAGGCAATGTGCCGGCTGACCACATGCCCGATTTCATGGGCCATGACGCTGAGGAGCTCATCCTCGGTCTTCATGGTTTCAATGAGGCCGCTAAAGAAAAAAATCAGACCGGAGGGGGCGGCAAAGGCATTGAATTCCTTGCTCGGCACGACAAAAAAATGGTAGTCGAAATACTGCGGACCGGCCTGGGCAAGGACCTGCTGGCCGAGACCGTTGATGTACTGGGAAATATCGGGATCATCCAGCAGGCTGAATTCGGTCCTGATCATATACAGCAGTTTTTCCCCTATGTCCCGCTCCTCGCCAATGGTCAGGGCCAGGGCCGGAGGGCGGAAGGGCGCCGCAGTCATCAGAAGGCAGCAAAGCCAGATGATGCTGCGTTGAAAAGTCGCAAAACGGTGCATGGCAACGGAGGGTTTGGGTTAACGGTTACTAAAACTTTACCTACTGTTCCCCGATCAGGCAAGACGCAGATGCGCTTTTCCGGAGAATTCTTCCTCCTGCCCCGGGGCGGTCCGCAACCGATGCGCCTCCCCCCTGCTTCGCGCCCCGATATCTTCCTGTTGCCGATCCTCGCTGCATGCGGTAAAGAAAGGGAGGAACCCATTGAACCCATTCCCTTATGCACGCAACGACAACGCCCCTGCTGACAATCAGAAACCTGTGCCTGTCCTTCCTCGGCGACGACAACCCCGACGGCGCCGACAAGGTGCTTGACAATGTCAGCCTGGAAATCGAACCTGCCGGGACCCATGCCCTGGTCGGCGAATCGGGCTCGGGCAAATCGGTCACCGCCCTCTCCATACTACGGCTTCTCGATGAGATTTCCCGCATCCGCGTGAGCGGCGAGATCATCTTCAACGGCAGGGACATGCTGTCCGTCGGCAGAAAAGAGCTGCTCGCGGTCCGCGGCAACAAGATCTCCATGGTCTTCCAGGAGCCGATGACCTCCCTCAACCCCGTGTACACCATCGGCAGCCAGTTGCAGGAACCCCTGATGCTGCATCAGGGCCTGACAAAAAGCCAGGCCCTGGAGAAGGCCGTCCAGCTCCTGGAACGCACCGGGATATCGCAGCCGGAATACCGGATACATTCCTACCCGCATCAGCTTTCGGGCGGGCAGCGCCAGAGGGTGATGATCGCCATGGCCCTTGCCTGCCGCCCCCTGCTCCTGATTGCCGACGAGCCGACCACGGCCCTTGATGTCACCATTCAGCGGCAGATCCTCTCCCTGATCCAGGACTTGCAGCAGGAATACAACATGGCCGTCCTGCTGATCACCCACGACCTGCCCATGGTCCGCCGCATCGCCGATACCGTCTCGATCATGCACCGGGGCCGGATCGTCGAACAGGGCCGCACCGACCATATATTTCAATCGCCCCGTGACCCCTATACCAGGCATCTGCTCTCCTCCGTCCCGCATGGCAGGCCCAGGCCTCTCACCGGGGGAGATCCGTTGATCAGTTTGCACAACATCCAGTGCCGGTTCGTCCTTTCCGCCGGCAGCAAGTGGCTGTTCCGCGCCCGAAAAACGGTGGTCAAGGCGGTGGACGACGTTTCGCTGGAAATTCGCCGGGGCAGCACCCTCGGGATTGTCGGCGAATCCGGCTCCGGCAAAAGCACCCTGGGCATGTGCCTGCTCAGGTTGACCAGATGTGAGGGAACCATCCGTTACGCCGGCCCGAAGGGGGAAATTCTGCTCTCCAGCCTGTCGGCGGGGGACATGCGGTCGCTGCGCAGGAATCTGCAGATCGTCTTCCAGGATCCCTTTTCCTCCCTTTCCCCCCGTTTGTCCGTCGAACAGATCATCGGGGAAGGACTGACCGTGCACGGGATCGGCAGGAACAGGGCGGAGCGCAGGGAGCTGGTGGAAAAGGCCCTGGCCGAAGTCGACCTGCAGCCCGAGATGATTCACCGCTATCCCCATGAATTCTCCGGCGGTCAGCGCCAGCGCATCGCCATCGCCCGGGCCATTGTCCTCCAGCCCGAACTGCTCATTCTCGACGAGCCGACCAGTGCCCTGGACATGACCATCCAGGCCCAGATCATCGAACTGCTCAAACGTCTGCAGCAGCGGTACAACCTGACCTATATCTTCATCAGCCACGATCTGCGGGTTATCCGCTCACTGGCCGACGAGGTGGCGGTCATGCGGGACGGCAGGATTGTCGAGAGCGGCCCGGCGGAAACGGTGTTCACCTCCCCCCGGCACCCGTACACCAGAAAACTGTTCGAGGCGGTTTTTTTCGATCAGCCCGGTCCGTCATGACTCCCAAAGAACTCCTCTCGGCCGAATTTCTGCAAACCGTCAGCACCGGTCCCGGAGTGTACCAGATGCTGGGCAGGAAGGAGGTCCTCTATGTCGGCAAGGCCGTCAACCTGCGGAAAAGACTTGCCTCCTACCGCCGCTGCCGGGAGGCGGAGCATACCCGGACAGGCGTCATGCTGGCCCGGGTCCGCCGCATAGAAACGATCCTGACCACCACGGAAAAAGAGGCGCTGATCCTTGAGGCCTCCCTGATCAAGAAACACCGGCCCCGGTATAACGTCATCCTCCGCGACGACAAGAATTATCCCCTGATCAAGGTCACGGTCAACGATCCCTGGCCCAGGCTGGTCATCACCCGGAAGCGGGTCCGCGACGGCAGCCGCTATTTCGGACCCTTCGCCTCCGCCTCGGCGCTGCGGGAGACCCTGAAGCTGATCCATTCGATCTTTCCCCTGCGCCGCTGTCCCACGGTTCGATCCCGGCCCCGGCCCTGTCTGAATTTTCAGATGGGGCACTGTCTGGCCCCGTGTGCCGACAAGGTCGATGGAAAAAAATACGCCGACATGGTCAAGGGCGCGCTCATGGTGCTGGAAGGGCGCAATCGCGACCTGCTCGCCGCCTTGCGGCGCAACATGAAGGAGGCCGCCGCCGCCCTGCATTTTGAGGAAGCCGCGGCGTTCCGCGACCAGATACAGGGTCTTGAACGGACGCTGGAACGGCAGGTTGTGGCCGCGGGCCATACCCGCGACCAGGATGTCTTCGGCCTGGCCCGCAAGGGCGCCTCGGTCGGCATCGTCATTCTCTTTGTCCGGTCCGGAATGATCAGCGGCGCCCAGACATTTTTCCTGCCCGATCCCATCGGTCCCGACGAGGCGATCCTGGCGGAAACCATACTCCAGTATTACTCCGCCGACCGGCAGCCCCCGACCGAACTGCTGCTGCCGCTTCAACCTGAAGACTCCGGACTGCTGGCGGAACGACTGTCCGAACTGCGCGAGGCCCCGGTCGTAATCCGGGTGCCCCGGCGGGGGGGCGGCAGGCAGCTCATGGCCATGACAGCCCGGAACGCCTCCCAGATCTTTGCGGAGATGGACCGCCGGAAAAGATCCTGGGAGGCACTGGCCTCGGCCCTTCAGGCAGCACTCCGCCTGCGCCGGGAACCGGTCACCATCGAGTGCATCGACATTTCCAATATCGCCGGCAAAGAGGCCGTCGGTTCCCTCGTCTGCTTCAGGGAAGGAGAGAAATACAAACCCGGATACCGTCAGTACGCAATCAGGGGCACAGCCGATCCCGACGATTACGCGATGATGCGGGAAGTCATCCTCCGCCGCCTGGAAAAAGGCCGAGAGGAAAACAGCCTGCCCGATCTCCTCCTGCTCGATGGCGGAAAAGGGCAGCTCCGCCTTGCCGAGGAGGCCGCCGCAAGTCTCGGCCTGGCCGAGAGGCTGGACCTGGCGGCCATCGCCAAGGAAAAGCACGGCGAAGGGGAAAAAGTGTTCATACCGGGCAGGAAGAATCCCCTCGGTCTCCCCCGCCATTCGCCGGTCCTGCTCTTTCTCATGCGGGTCAGGGACGAAGCGCATCGGTTCGGTATTTCCCGCCATCGCCGTCTTCGGAACCGCAAAACCCTGCTTTCCGAGATCGACGGCCTGCGGGGCGTCGGCGAACAGCGGAAAAAACTGCTGCTCAAGTCGTTCGGCAGCCTCAGCCGGCTGAAAGAGGCCGGCCCCGCCGACCTGCGTCGGATACCCGGCATCGGTGCCGTCCTGGCCGATTCGATCCACGCCCAGCTCCATGGCGCCGATGAAGCCTGACGAGGACCTGACGGCCCGCCTCAGGCCCGGCTGCATCTGCAAGGGGATCCGGCTCCACCGCATCATCGAGGCCATTGACCAGGGGGCCGCCTCCTTCGGGGAAATAGCCGGGAAAACAGGCATCGGCGGAGGCGGCTGCAAGGGACGGCGATGCGGGGAAAAAGTCAAGGAACTGCTGAGGAGGAAGGAAAACATGGATCAACAACAGCCGCAGGCGGGCATCACCCGCCTGGTGACAGGCGGATACCGGGTCAACACCTACATTGTTTCCTGCCCCGAAACGAAACAGGGCATCATCATCGATCCCGGCGGCGAGGCGGAAAAAATACTGGCAGCCATCGCCGCCCTCGGCGTTCGGATCAGGTATATCTTCAACACCCATGGTCATGCCGACCATATCGTGGCCAACACGGAGCTGCGGCAGGCCCTTGACGCTCCGGTCTGCGTTCATGAAGCCGATGCCGATTTCTTCACCAGGCCGGAGGTACGCGCGGCGGCAAAAAGGGAGCTCGGGCTGGAGGCCCCCGCCGGCGTTGATGTCCGGTTGAAGGACGGGGACAGCATACCGGTCGGCCGGCTTGCCGTCCGGGTCCTCCACACGCCCGGCCATACTCCCGGTTCGTGCTGCTTCCTGGTGGGAGGGGACCTCTTCACCGGCGACACGCTGTTTGTCGGCGATGTCGGGCGCACGGACCTGACGGGCGGATCACTGGAGCTGCTGCTCCGATCGGTCAAGGAAAAAATTCTGCCCCTGCCCCCGGAAACGACAATCCGGCCCGGCCACGATTACGGGGAAACGCCGACCTCGACCCTGGCCTGGGAGATGAAGGAGAACCCGTACATCACCGATTTCATTCTGGCGGCCGAATAGCCCCTGCCGGCTCTCCCGGGGGCTATCGCTCTATTTCATACTTGAAATCAGCTCCGCTCTGGGTGCTCCCCGTTTCTGTTTCCAGAAAAAAACCGCGTCCCAGCTGATAGCGGGTGTTGAAACTGCCCGATTCCCGGAGCAGATTCTTGCCGTAACTTATATAGAGGCTCGGCGTCAGCCAGGTCCCGATGACCAGGGAGAGGTCTTCGCTCGCCCTGCCGGTTTCTATCCTGATATCCTCCACGCCCAGGCTCTCCCTGATTTCCTGAACGGTGGCGGAAATCCTGTCCAGACCGGTATCGGCGGTCACTCCACCCAGCAGTCCGCCGTCTTGTTCACCCGATGCCCCGATGAGCGAGGTGTTCATCAGCAGCCGGGTGATGATCGCATCCTCTTCCATGGCCGGGCTCGAATAAAAGCTCAATTCCGGCTCACGCAGAAACCCGCTGACCTGTATCCCGGTGGTGACTCCCCCGGAGGTGTTTTCCGCCCGGACTTCGATGCCCGGATTGTCAATGGGCCCGCCGCTGAACAGCAGCCGTCCGGTTTCAATGCGTACCCCGCGGCCATAGAAGGCAAAAGTCCCCTCCCGCACCTGGAGGGTGCCTTCTCCGGTCACCGGTTTTGCAGGAAGATCAGTGACCCGGACCCTCCCTTCGACTTTCCCTCTCAGGCCGAAAGCGTTGACCTGGACATCGTCGCCGGCGACCACCGTGACATCGGCGTAGAGGGACCATTCTTCCCGGGGCTGATCGGGCCGATCGTCCACCAGGACCACATCGCCGGACGGCGACACCGTACCAGCCAGGTTGGTGGGGGCGATGAGGGCCTCGGGCACGGCGACCGTCCCTTTTATCTCCGCCTGCCGCCGGCCGAAGGTCAGAGTCAGGTCCGGTGAAACTCTCACCTGCAATTCCGGGGAACGGATCAATTCAAACCTCTCGCCCTTGACGGCTACCGTGAACGGCCGTTCGGCATCAAGGGGCCAGGAAAATGTCGTCTCCGCGTCCACCCGTCCCCCTCCCGAATATCCGGTCAGCAGCATTGCCATGGTCCGGCCCCGTGCCTCCAGGCTCATTGTCAGCCCTTCGACGGCGATGCCGAGGGGGGGAGCGGTCATCTTTCCCTCGACCAGGTTGACGGAGCCCCACAGAAGCGGCTCAGCCGCCGGCCCCGTAAAGGAAAGCCGTCCCTCCAGGCTGCCCGACGGCTCAAGGTTCGGATAGGTCAGGGCCGCGAGCGGTTTCAGGTCCTTCAGGCGGAACTCCAGGAAACCGTCTGCCTGCGCTCCGTCAAGGGGAAATCCAGACTGCAGGCCGGTCAGGACAGCCGCCATATGCACATCGCTGCCGTCCGCCAGGGTGCTGTCCACCGTCGCGGTCAAGGTTTCCTCAGCGTATGTTGCCTGGAGGGAGTTGTCCCGCCATTGCAGCAGATGCCTGCTTTCCCCGGGCAGTGCCAGCGGCAGCGAGACATCGGTACCGGTCAGGGCAAGACTGCCCCTGACAACCACGCCGCCTTCACCCTGGACGGCGACGGTGCCGGTCAGCACCCCCTGGATATCCCGCAGCTCCTCCCGCCACCCCAGCAGAAGCGGCAAAGGCAGCGCCCCGATGTCCGCCCGCGCACTCCAGAGGCCATCCGGCCCATGCTCCCCGGAAAAGCAGATCGGGGCAGGCTCCGCGCCGATCATGCAGAGCCGGGTCAAGCTGAACTCCTCTCCGGCAAGCCGCAGGGCGGCCGGTTCGGCCAGACGCCAGGCACCAAGAAGCCCGGAGGCGATGTCCCCCCTGTCGATGCGCCCTTCCCAGCCATTTTCACGGTAGCCACCCTCCATTTCCAGCAGCGCCTCCGCGCCCTCTCCCCTGACCGCGACCCGCAGGCGATGCTGCTCGGTCACGCCCTCCAGTTCGAGCCGGACGGTCTCCAGTTCTTTGCCGGCCATGTTCACCCTCTCGGCCCGGATCGAACCCCGCATCTCGCCGGCCGGGGAAAGATCGCCGGTCCCCTCCCCCGCCAGGCCGGCGACGGACACCCCGCCAAGGGACAGCTGGGCACCGCTCAGCTCCAGAGCAAACACCGGGTGGTGCCTGGTTCCCCCGATTTCCGCCCGGGCCTGCAGGCGCCCGGAAGCTTCCGGCCACAGCGGGGCCAGATCAGTGGAATCAAAGTCAAGACGGAAATCCATGGTGCCGCCATACCTGCCGGACGCCTTGAGAGTGGAGCCGGCTGCCTCCAGGAGAAAATCGTCCACCAGATAATCCTTGCCCTCGATCCTGACAGCTCCCCCGGCCCGCAGGGGATGATCCCGTACCTCCCCCTCCATCGAATCAAGGTCCACTTCAGCCCTGAGCAGACCGTTGCGCACGGTTCCCGATGACCGCCCCTGGAAAGCGAGTGCCCCGGGCCATTGCGGCAGGAAGACGGCGGGATCGATATCTCTGCCTTCCAGCACCGCCTGCCAGGAAAAATCCTCCCGCCACCCCAGACTGCCGCGGCCGGTCAGAACAGCATCCATCCGGCTGACGGCGACGTCGGTGAAACGCAGGGATTCCCCGTCGCCCTCCATGGACGCAATAACGTGGACCTCCGGGACGCCCTCATAGGCGGCCTCCCCTTCAGCCCGTACCTGGTAGGTTTCCCGGATTCCGCTGCCCGAAGCAGTAATCCGCGGCACAGCAACCGCGGGCCAGGCCGGATGGATTTCCGCCAGGGCGACATCGGTGCCGCGCAACTCCGCCTCCCAGGAAAAATCCTCCCGCCAGTCGAGCCGGCCTGTTCCGGCAAGGGACCCGCTCCCCTTGCTCAGGAAGAGATCGGTGAGGTGCAGACCGCCGGCATCGCCATCCAGGGCTGTCTGCACCCGCACGGCCCTGATACCGGCATAATCGACCTCACTTTGAACCTGGAGCGAATATTCACCGAAGGTGCCGCTGCCGTAAGCCCTGAGGCCGGACAGGGTAAAGGCGGGCCAGGAAGGGCTGACGGCGGCAAGCTCGGCCCGGTCCGACTGCAGTTCGGCCTGCCAGTTTGCCTCGGCCGCCGGATCGTACACAACCCCCTTCAGGGTGGCGGCAAATGGCTTCTGCATATGCAGAATGCAGTGCAGCTCAGCCGTCGAGCCGGCGATCTCCCCTGTTCCTTCCATGGACTGGTAGCCTTCCGGGTGGAATGCGTAGGACACGGAAAACTCCGCCTCGGCTTCCCGGCCGTTGGCAATCCGGCCGCCGGCCCCGATCCTGTAGGCAGGCGCATCGATGACCCCCTGCTCAAATCGAATCAGGTCCGCATCAGCCGCCGCGTTTTCCAGGGACAGCGAGTTGATCAGCATGGGCCGGCTCTCGCCGGGCAGCAGCAGGCTGATGGTCTCGATGGCCAGGCTGTCCACCCGCAGGGACAGGGGCAGGCTGAAAAAACCAGCCGCACCGGCATCGTCGTCTGCCTCATCCGGGGTCGATTCCGTTTCAGTCAGTTCAATGACTACCCCGGTGGCCGCAAGGGAGCGGACGACGATCGTTCCCCGCAGGAGGGCTACGGGATGCCAGGCAAGGGTCAGGGCATCGGCCCTCACAGCGATCGACGCATCGGTGTAACGGAGATTCTCAAGCACGATGCGGTCCGCCAGCCTGCCCCGGACGGATGTGGCCGAGAGCCGGCCCGGAAGGGCCCGGCCGGCCGCCTGGACGCACATCCCAAGGCCCTGTTCGGTAAACAGGACAAAGCCAAGACCCGCCGCCCCCAGGACCGGGACGAGAATCAGGATGCAGATGGCCATTTTTTTCATCTACAGGTCCGCCCCGACGTTAAAGTGGATGCGCCAGGACTCCGATCCCTCGCTGACCGGCTTGGCCACATCAAGCCGTACCTGGCCGAACGGCGCGTTCCAGCGAAGACCAACCCCCGCCCCGTTTTTCATGGCCAAATCGTCCATGGAATCGGGCGCGTCGCCGCTGTCAAAGAACAGCGCCCCGCTCCAGCTGCCGAACAATTTCCGCTCCAGCTCGACACTGTAGGTCACCAGGTAGCGGCCGCCGAGAATATTGCCGAGGGCGTCGGCCGGGCCGATGGATTTATAGGCATACCCCCTGACGCTCTGGTCGCCGCCGGCATAGAAACGCAGGGAAGGCGGCAGGTCGAAAACCGAATCGACCAGGGTGCCGCCCAGCTGGGCCTGGCCGATGATTCTCCATTGATCCGAAAAGGCAAAAATGGCCTTGGAGGAGATCGAGGCCTGGACAAAACTGCTGTCCGAAATTAGTTCCTCGGAGGCGCCGGTCAGATCCAGGGTGACCCGGACCCCCCTCTGCGTCCTGAGCCTGTCGTCCGCCAGCCGCCAGGTTGTCCTGACTCCGGGCGTCAACAGGATTGCATGCCCGCTTTCCAGACCGGTGTCATAATCCTCATCGAGGTAGGACAGGTAGGCGCTGTACTCTCCCGCTCTCCGGATATGGTCATAGGCGACGGAGACCTTCCGCTGCTCGGTCTCGGTGGTTTCAAAATCCTCCTTCTCCCATTTGGCCAGCAGGGTCAGCCGGTCCTTGCGGGGATCGCGGATGGGAATGGTGTAGACTCCGCCGAATTGACTCCTGCGCTCCGAGGGCTGAAAGCGGAGGTTGAACTGGTGGCCGTACCGGTTGATCCGCCTGTTGGTCCACTCAAGCAGGCCGCGCACCCCCGTATCCGTTCCGTACCCGATGCCGAGTCCGTAAAGGTTGCGATCCTTCGGGCTCAGGGTGATGATGACCGGCACGGATACCGACCCTTCCGGAACATCGCCGGGCCTGACATCCACCTGACTGAAATAATCGGAGCCGAACAGGGACTGGCGCAGTTCAACCAGAGCCCTTGGCGAGAAGGGGTCGCCTTCCCTGTACGGCAGTATCCGGGAGAGAAAATTATGACTGAGAAAATCGGCCGCAAAGATTGTCGGGCCGAACAGAAAACGCGGTCCGGTATCCAGCTCCAGCCTGATCACGGCGCTGCGGTGCCCGGGATGCACCTCAATCCTGTGGCTGCTGAAGGCCACTTCACGATAGCCCTCGGCCAGGGCGGCCGCGGTCAGTTTTTTCTTCCCCTGCTCATACAGGCGGTGATCAAGGACATCGCCGGTCCGCAAGGGAAAATCGTCCACCGCCTGGAGCAGCACCTTTTCATCCCGGCCCGCCCCGGCCAATTTTATGTCGACTTCGGTGACCCGGACCGGTTCCCCGGGGACGACATGAAACGTGGCCTTCCAGCCGGTCTCCTCCCGGGAAAGCTGCTGCTCCACCGCGGGCGAATAGTATCCGTACGGTTCAATGGCGGCGGCGATTTCCCCGGGGGCGATGGTGAAGAGACGGCGGACCATGGCCTCGGTCAACTGCGGATTGTCCCGCTGCCGGGAGAGGGAGAGCCGGGCCAGGACATTGTCGAGGAGAGGGGCGTCAAGGCCTGTGACGACAACCTCCAAGCCTGCGGGTTCCTGGGCGGCGGCGATGGCGGAGCTGAAAAAAAGCACCAGCAAAAAAGAAAAGGTCCTTTTCACAATGACGGCCCGGGCAATGAAATAATCGTATTCTCAAACTGAAACGGCATGCCGGAGTCATTCTATCAGATACGGATTCACTCCACTACCAGATAGTTGCGTAATTGCGGAATATCCATCCTGCTGATGCCCGAAAAGCCGGCAATCTCATCAAGGCTGGCGTATCTGCCGTGCCGGTCGCGGTAATTGACGATCTGCCGGGCCGCCCTTCGGTTGATGCCGGGCACCTTCATCAGGGTCGCCGCATCAGCGGTATTGATATTGACCGGCAGGATTTCTTCCAGGGGTTGGTCCAGCGGGGTCTTTTTTTTGAATATGACCGGGGGCCGTTTGTGGTCCGGCAGGGGAAAGACCATCTGCCCCGCGGCCGGAAGAGAGAAGAGGAGCACCAGCACCAGGACCGGCAGCAGGACAGGGAGCAGCAGCCCGGGGAAGACATCGACCGGTTTTCTCATGGCATCCTCCGCGGCCAGGGGATTGATGCCGGCCGGCTTGCGGGGGCCCCGCCGCGACCTGTATTCCTGCGATTCATCCACGAATCAACGGTGAGCGGGCGCATCCGCCTGTTCATCTTCCACCGGGAACGGAAAGTCCTCGCGTCCAAGAAGCTTGAACATTCTCTGCTTCTTCTCGGTGTGGGCGTCGTGGTAATCGGCGAGCCGCCCGATCATTTCGACCACCTCATCATCGTTCACCCCGCGGGCTATCCGTTTCCCGGTTTTCGGCTGCAGGCCGCCCTTGCCGCCCGCAAAAACGTCAAACCCCTTCCTGGTGGCAACCACCCCGACATCAACAAGTTTTGACCCCGCACAGCAAGCGGGGCAGCCTGAAAGGGCAATCTTCCACTTCGGCTTGACCCCGCTCCGGCCGCCGAACCTCTCGATAATTCTGTCGGACAGGGCAAGGGTGTCCGCCAGTCCGAGTTTGCAGTACGGCAGTCCGATGCACACTTTCGGCTTGGGAAACCTGCCCGCCTCCTTGAGGAGAAAGCCGGAGCCCTTCAGCATCCTTTTGATTGCATCCACGTTTTCCGGGGTTGCTCCCAGCAGGCGCAGATTCTGGGCCGTCGTCGCGTACCAGGTCAGGTCAAACCGGGCGGCGACCGCAACGACGATCTTCATCTCCTCCGGGGCGAGCAGCCCTCCGGGGAGCAGAATGGTGATATGTTCGGCAGGCCTGACCGAGGTGCTCCCGCCGGGGACAGGATCAACGCCACCCTCCGTCTCGGCGTTCATCGCAGGCTCTTTGCCGCCACCTCGGCAACCTCCCGGGACAATGCCGGCGACGCGGCAATCCGTTCAAGCTGTGCCCGCATCAGGGCCTGGCGCGGTGCGTCGTACCTCTTCCAGGCGGTCAGGGGGGTCAGCAGCCGCGCCGCTATCTGCGGGTTCATCGGGTCGATTTCCATGACGCAGTCACTGAGAAATACGTAGCCCTCCCCGCCCGCCTCATGAAAGCGAACCTGGTTGGCGGTGCAGAACGCCCCTATCAGGGCCCGGACTTTATTGGGGTTCTTCAGGGTAAAGGCCGGATGCGCCATCAGCTTCCTGACCCGTTCCAAGGCTCCGGGCAGGGGGCAGGCTGCCTGCAGGGTCAGCCACTTGTCGACAACCAGCGGGTCATCCTTCCAGTCGCCATAGAATTCGGCCAGGAGCTCCTCCCCTTTTGCGAGATCGCCGTTGACCACGGCCCTCAGGGCCGCTATCTTGTCGGTCATATTGTTGGCGGCCGCATACTGGGTCAGGGCCACGGTCAGCATTTCCGGGGCGGCCCGGCCCTCCTGATCAGGGGCCAGCAGGAACCCGAGGCAGGTGTTCTTCAGGCTCCTGCGGCCGGCATCGCCGGCGGTGAAACGGTATTCCCCGAAAACAAGGTTGCGTTCATAGACTTCCATGAATTCGCTCTGCAGAAGGGTTCCCAGCCGCCTGCGGAAATATTGCAGAACCTGAAAAATACCCGCTGGATCGATCACCTCCAGCTGTTCGCCGATCCAGGATTCCATCGGCAGGGTCAACGCCAGGGCAATGAAGGCCGGATCGGCCTCGCTGTCCAGCAGGACGCGTTTATACGCCGCGACATACTGGTCCGGCACCTGCATGGCGTCTTCCCTGCCCCGGGCCCCGACCTGCTCCAGGATGTACTTGAGAGCAAGCTGCTGGCCGGCGTCCCAGCGGTTGAACGGGTCTGAGTCATTGGCCATGAGAAAGGCCAGCTCCTCGTCGGAGCGCTCCATGACCACCTTGACCGGGGCGGAAAAATTGCGCAGGAAGGAAAGGACCGGTCGTTCGGGGATATGCGGAAAGACATAGGTCTGCTCGCTTTCCCGGAGGACAAGGATCGTGGTTTTTTCCCCGCCCGGCTCCATGTCCCTGCCCCTGCTGTCGAGCAGTCCGACCGCCAGGGGCATCAACAGCGGTGCCTTCCGCTCCTGGCCCGGAGTCGGCGGGGTCGACTGGTGAACGGTCAGCCGGAATTCCTGACGACCCGCGTCGTATCCGGTCCTGACCCTGAGCACCGGGGTTCCCGCCTGGCTGTACCAGAGCTTGAAGCCGTCGATATCCGTGTCGTTGGCATCAACCATGGCCGCGACGAAATCATCGCAGGTCACCGCCTGGCCGTCGTGCCGCCGCAGATACAGGGCAAGCCCCCGGCGGAATCCTTCCCGCCCCAGGAAGGTCTGCAGCATCCTGATGACTTCGGCCCCCTTGTCATAAACGGTCAGGGTATAAAAGTTGTTGATGGCCATGTACGATTCGGGCCGGACGGGATGGGCCATGGGTCCCGCGTCCTCGCGGAACTGATAATTGCGCATGATCTGCACGTCCTGAATCCGCTTGACCGGCCGGGATGTCATGTCCGAGGTGAATTCCTGGTCCCGGAAGACGGTGAGCCCTTCCTTGAGGCTCAACTGAAACCAGTCCCGGCAGGTTACCCGGTTGCCGGTCCAGTTGTGAAAGTATTCGTGGCCGATGACGGCCTGAATCCCCTCGTAATCAGCATCGGTGGCGGTTTCCGGCCTGGCCAGGACGAATTTGGAATTAAAGACGTTCAGACCCTTGTTTTCCATGGCGCCCATGTTGAAGTCATCCACGGCCACGATCATGTACACGCCGAGATCGTATTCCAGGCCGTAGGTTTCCTCGTCCCAGCGCATCGCTTTGCGAAGCGATTCCATGGCATGACCGCATTTCTCCCTGTTCCGGGGCTCGACATAGATGTGCAGCGCCACTTCGCGGCCGGATTTGGTGACAAACCTGTCCTCCACCCGGACCAGGTCTCCGGCGACCAGGGCAAAAAGGTAGCAGGGCTTCTTGAACGGATCGTGCCATACGGCGTAATGCCTCCCATCGGGCAATCTCCCCTGCTCGACGAGGTTGCCGTTGGACAGCAGTACCGGGTACCTGGCGGGGTCGGCGGCAATGGTCGTGGTATATTCCGTCATGACGTCGGGACGGTCGGGGAAACAGGTGATGCGCCGGAATCCTTCGGCCTCGCACTGGGTGCAGAAATTGCCCCCCGACAGATACAGGCCTTCCAGTTCGGTGTTGTCCCGGGGGTTGATGACGGTTTCCACCTCCAGATCAAAGGCGTCCGGTACTTCGGCAATGGTCAGCAGCGAGCCGTCATACGCATAGGCCGAGGGGTCCAGGGGAGCCCCGTCAAGCCTGACTGCCCTGACCTCCAGGTTTTCCCCGTTCAGTTCAAGGGGGACCTTCTCCTTTTTCGCGGCAGGATTGCGGTGGATTCGCATTTTTGACCCGACCAGGGTGGCGGTCTCGTCGAGTTCAAAACGAAGGTCAATGGTTGTCACGAGATATGGTGGTGGTGTATAGTCCTTTAAATGTATAGTCCGCCGGGCATCACGCATCTTCGTTTCCTTGTTGGAGTGTCGTGTGAGGGGGCTGGAATCCGCACCTCAGGCGATGCAGGGAGGGGGGCCCCGTCGGCCGCCGCTTCCATCCGCTGCACCCCCTGTGGGCGAGGTGTCGATTTCCGGCCGCTGCAAAATACACTGTCCGGGGAAAAATTGCCACCGGCAACGGGCGTGGCCGGCGAACCGGAAGCCCGGAACAAACCGCTGAATGTCATCGCAAACCAGGGGTCATGCAATGAACAAAAAAATACTGGTGGCCATCGACGGCTCCATATACAGTTCAAACTCCATCGATTATCTGATCCGCCTGTTCAGGGATGATCCAAGCCTGGCCATCCATCTCTTCGCCGTTGTTTCCGAAGCGGGAAGCGGTCAGAACTGGATGTACGAGGTTGACTCCCTGCGCGAACATACTCCCCTTACCGACAGAAGAAGAATAACGGCGGAACGCTTCCTCCGGGACGCCAGAGACCGGCTGGTCCGCAACGGCGTCGGCGAGGACCGGGTCACCTTCACCGCCCAGGTCTCCCAGATGCAGTCGGCCAAGACGATCCACCATGAATCGAACAAGGGGGTTTACGATGCCCTGGTCATTGGACGCCGCGGCATGGGCAGGGTCGGCGAGATGCTTCTGGGCAGCGTCTCCGCCTTCCTGGTCGAAAAATGCCATGAAATCCCCCTGTGGATCATCGACGGCGAAATCACCTCGAACCGGTTCCTTCTCGCCGTGCAGTGCAAACCGCAGTCACTCCTGGCCGCCGATCACCTGGGCTTCATAACCGGTTCGCTGCCCGAGGCGGAAATTTTTCTCTACCATTCCAATGTCCTCTTCGGCGCGGACCAACCCGCCGCCCCGGAAGAATTTCATCCCATCTGGGGCAAGGAATGGTGCGATCAGTACCTGGATATCGAAAACTACCTTTTTTACGCCCACGCCCAGGTGTTGAAGGACCACGGCGTCCACCCGAAACGCATCACCCAGCTGCCCATGGAAAGAAACCTGGAGGTCAGCCGTGACCTGATCAAGCAGGCCGACAGGCACAATTGCGGAACCATCGTCATCGGCCGCCGGTCCAGAGACGCCGGCAAAGGGATGTTCGGCGGCGTTTCCGACCGGGCTCTCAGCAAGGCCCAGAATCTTGCCCTGTGGCTGGTGGGATGACCACACGGAAGCTATCGCCGCTCCGGCTCCAGGATGATGACAGCCGCCTGTTCCGGCCGCAGATACATCGAGGCCATTGCGGACACCTCGGCTGGGGTGATGGCGGCGAAGCCGCTGCGGATGGAAAGGGGCCACTCCAGTTGCTCGGGATGGCGGCTGGACAGCGCCATCACCGATTCGAGCCAGTAGCGGTTTGTCTGCAGCATGTCCTTGATGGATGTCAATGACGGCTCCAGGGCCCTGCGCAATTCCTCTTCCTCCACGCCCCGCTCCGCGATGTCGGCCGCCACTTCCTTCGCCCTTTCGGCCAGGAAATCGGCCTGGGCGGGGTCACCGGTCATCATCGCCCTGATAGTCCCGTAACCGGGGGCGACCTTGCTCGGCATGCTGTAAACGGCCGGGGAATAGACCGCTCCCAGTTTTTCCCTGATCTCCAGCCGCAGGCGATCGTCCAGCACGGCGGCCAGAATATTGAGCCGCCGCGTTCTCGCTATATCCCAGAAATCGTCGGTGGGCCAGGCAACGACAACCAGGGCCTTGTCGATTTCGCTCGCCGCTCCCGTCTTCAGGACGGCCCCTCGGGGAAAGCGGAGCGAATCGGTCAGACTTCCGGTTGCCGTTTCCCTTTCAAGGGTGCCGAAATACCTGCCGAGGAGCTCCACCGCCGCCCCGGTATCCACATCTCCGACCACGGTCACCTCGAGCTGGGCCGACGCAAATACCGGAGCCAGCCAGTCGCGGACCTGGTCAAGCTGCAGCTGCATGAACCGGTCACGGGGAGGCATGCCGTAACGGGGATTCCCCCCCGCCAGAAACCGTTCTCCCTCAAGTTGCAGCATCCCCTCCACCGAGCTGGCCATCTGGTCGTACATCTGGGTGAACCGTTCCATGCTGAGCTGATGGGCTTCCGGCCGGAAGGCGGGGTCAAGCAGCCTGGTCGCAGCCACCTGGAGCAGCAGTTCGAGCTCGCCGGCAAGTCCTTTCCCGTTGAGGACGAAACTTTCCTGACCGACCTGGAAGGTCACCTCCACCGAGTGCCCGGCCAGTGCTTCTTCCATCTCGGACCGGTTGAGCCGGCCGACTCCGCTTTCCCGCACCACCGCCTCGGCCAGCATGCCAAGCCCCGGCAGCGGTTCCTCCAGGCGGCCGTGGCCGAAATGAATGGCAACCAGGACCTCGTTGGGCTGAAAGTCCGTGCGCTTGACATTGACGACCGTGCCGTTGGCAAACATCACCCTTTCCATGTCAATGTCTGCAAAGCGTTCCCGTTGGGCAACTGCGGCCGGCTCTTCAGGTACCTGGAGATACGGGAAGGAAATCTCGCCGCCGTTGTCCCATTCCGGAAGTTCCTGTTTCTCCGAACGGTCGAAGACGCCGAGAACAACTTCTTCCGGAGAGGCCGGGCCGGCCTCTATTTCCGCCGTGCCGGCGATGAACAGCTGTCTGTTCTTATGGGCCCACAAGGCCCTGAAAACCTTGTTCACCTCGTCCAGGCTCAAATTGTCGACCACCGGACCGTACAGTTCCAGTTCCTGTTCGGGCGACAGAACGACCTCATTGCCGTTGATCTTGCGGATAATGTCGTCGGCCAGTTTACGGCTGTCCCTGCTGCCGGCGGTCTGGACCTGCTTTTCCAGTTCGGCCCTGATTTCTTTCTTCACCCGGTCCAGCTCCCTGTCCGTGAAGCCGTATTCGAGGGCCTGCCGCAGGGTCCTGTTGAGCAGTTCAAGGGACTGCTGCCATTTCTGCCCTTCGATGGTCGTAGTGACCGTGACATACCCGAACCGTCCCAGAAACACCCCTGAATGGGATCGGGCCCTGGTCAAGGGACTGCCGGGCTCGCCGGTCACTCTCTTCAGCCGGTTGTTGATCAGCGACGTAGCGGCATAGTTCTTGACCTGCTCAGCCTGCCAGGCAAACGAATCGACACGGGGAACCGTGTTCCAGCGGCTGCTGATGGATACCTCGGTGCTGCCGACTTCCGGTTCGTACACGTACAGGGCCTCGGTACCCTCCTCATCGAACCTGCCGTAGGCAAAACATTCGGGGTCGAAGCCGGCGGGAGCGTTCATCGGCCCGAACCGCTCCCTGACCAGTTCCCGGGTCAGGTCAACGTCCATGTCGCCGACAGCGACCAGGATCATGTTTTCCGGCCGGTACCAGGTATCATAAAATGCACGCAGCATGGAAGCATCGGCCCTGACAAGGGCTTCCTCGGTACCGATGGGCAATCGCTCGGCGACCCTGGACCCGGCAAAGGAAAACCGCATGCGCTGCTCATAGAGTCTGTACCCTGCCGTATCCCTGGTTCGTTTCTCAGCCAGAATAATTCCCCGCTCCCGTTCCACTTCTTCCTCCAGCAGCAGCGCACCACGGGCAAAATCCGCCATGACCAGCAGGCCTTCCTCGAGGTGTTTGCGGTCCCCGGCGGGAAGCAGTATCCTGTACACCGTTTCGTCAAAACTGGTATGGGCGTTGGTATCAGCGCCGAAACTCATGCCGATGGACTGAAAATACTTGACCAGGGTCCCGGGGGGATAATTGGTGGTGCCGTTGAACAGCATATGCTCCAGGAAATGGGCGTAACCTCTCTGGTCGTCTGTCTCGTGCAGGGAACCGGCCCGGATGTTCAAATAGAGCCCCACCCTGTCGGCGGGTTCGTTGTTGTGCATCAGCACGTAACGAAAGCCGTTCTCCAGCGAACCGAAGAGCACATCCGGATCAGGCCGCAGATCGCTCTGGTCATGGGGCCACCCCCTGTCCAGGCACTGGTCGGCCGTCTCGATGGATACCCCCGGCCGATCAAGGTAGGAGCACCCCGTCAACAGGAGCAAAACGACAATGACGAGGGAAAACCTCTGGACAAAAAGTGCGGCTTCAGGTTTCATTCTTTCCATCTTCTGCCTTGGTCTGCAGGAACGATTTCAGCACCCGTGCTGCGGTTGATCGGCCCGGAGCGGGATGCTGCACGGGTTTATCAACGGCCTGCGGGGCCGGCAATCCTGACAATGATTATTATTTAATAACATAAGGAAGCAGGTCCGGGACGGCAATATGAAGATAAAGGGAAAAATTGCCCTGGTGGCCGGAGGAACACGCGGAATAGGACTGGCAATCGCCCGGCGGCTCGCCGCCGGGGGAGCCAGACTGATCATCCCGACCTACGACTGGCCGCAGGATGTCCAGGCCGTCCAGGAGGAATTTTCCCGTCACGGGGCCGGACACCTCTTTCTCAAAACAGATCTCCGCGTTCCCCGCGAGGTTGCCCGTCTTGTCGAGACCGCCGGCAAAGCCTGCGGCTGCATCCACATCCTGATCAACAATATCGAACGGGGCGGCATGCCCATTGTGCATGGTTCCTATGATCGGCCGGTCAACGACGGTCAGTGGCAGTTGGAAATGGACACCACCCTGCTCGCCAAACGGCACCTGTTCGAACACTGTCTCCCCCTTCTGCGCAAGGCGGGAGAGGCAGCGGTTGTCAATATTTCCTCCATTGCCGCCGTTGTCGGGCGTGCCGGTCCGGCGGGGCTCATCTTCAGCGACGGCTATTCCGCGGCGAATAGAGGGGTCTCTTCCCTGACCGCCACCTGGGCCAGAATCGGGGCACCAGGAATTCGGGTCAATGAAATTATGCTGGGCCTGTTCGATACCCGGCACGGGAAAAAAACCAGGGGGTGGAATTCTCTGGATAAACAACAAAGACAGGCGCTTATAGAGCACACCCTCCTGGGCCGGACCGGAACACCGGCAGAGGCGGCGAGAGCCGCCCTGTTCCTCATCCAGGACGCCGACTACATGACCGGCAGTGTCCTTCTCCTGGACGGAGGGTATGTGCTGGGGGGGGAGACGGTGCCGCCCATGCCCCCCGGAGAGATCTAGATTTCCGGGGCCCAGTCGGGAATATGGTTCAGGATGTATTGACAGACCACTTCCTTTTCATTGGTCTTGTCGACCGGAGCGACCGCCTGCATGACCTCGTCAAAATCAAACCAGCAGATTTCCCTGTCGGCATGATTATATACGGTCAGGATACGGTGGTTCGGTCTGTCGATGCTCTCTTCTTCCTGGATGGCCGCCACTAACCTGACAGCTTCATCATACGGCAGAAAGCGGATTTCATCATCGGGGCTCATTGCATTTACCCTGTAGTTCAAGAATTATCACCACAACGCTCCGAGCAGTCCCCACGCGGGTCACAGTCCCCACGCGGGTCATTGGCAAGGCCTGAAATCAGGCGGGCTTGACTATCGCTCCGGAACGGATGCAGCGGGTACAGGCGTTCACCCGGATCGTACTGCCATTGGCGGTTACCGTTCTGACCTTCTGCAGATTGGGCAGCCACCGGCGGCGGTTTTTGTTATGGGCATGACTGACGTTGTTCCCCGTCATCGGGCTTTTTCCGCAAATATCACATACTCGTGCCATGATATATCTCCCACGCTGTTTTCTTATCGTCCAAATTCATCGTATCCGTATTTGAACCGGACCGGATGGGACGTGGCCCACGTCCGCTGCACAGAACAATCTTCACAAAATTTTTATATGTACCCCAATCCGAAGCAAAAAACAATACCATTTTCAATCATAGGGCCATTGAGAGCGGCAAAGGGAGAAGTTCCATGATCGGCCGCAGCCGTTGCGCGGGAACTCGGCGGCGGGTTCTTGTCAGGCGCGGAATGATGCTTATTCATAACAAAAATGAATCTGTTTCCAGTTGACAGGGCCTATCGTACATGGTAGCAGAAACAATTCCACTATCGGCAGATCGACTACCACAAATAAACTCTTTTCTTTCACAGGTTCAATGACTGTTCTCAAGAAAAATCCCGTCTGGGAACTCTTTGCCTCGGTGAAGCTGGCGCTGTTCCTGCTCTTCACCCTGGCCGTCACCTCGATCATCGGCACCATCATACCCCAGAACGAAGCGCCGGGGCTCTACGTCCAGCTTTACGGCCCCAACCTGGCCAGGCTGATGCAGACTCTCTCCATTCCCGACATGTACAATGCCTGGTGGTTCATCGCCCTGCTGGGCCTGTTCAGCGTCAACCTCATTGTCTGCAGCATCCATCGCATTCCCAACGCCTGGCGGCTGGCGACCATGGACAACCTGGAGACCGACCCGCAGCGGCTGGGGAAAATGGGTCTGCGCCAGGAAGTCGGCGGCGGCGGGACCGTAACCGAGGCGGCGGAAAAAGCGGCGGCCCACCTGGCCGCCAAGGGCTGGAAGACCGGCCGGCGAGAGAAGAACGGCGGCATCCTCCTGTTCGCCCAGAAAGGGGCCTGGACCCGTTTCGGGGTCTACATCGTCCACTCCAGCATCCTGATCATCCTGATCGGCGCCATCATCGGTTCTCCCCGGTTAGCCAGCAACCTGCTCAAGGACCCCTCCCACGCCTTCAAGGGCAGCATCATGATCCCGGAGACCCAGCAGACCGATGTCATCTACTCGTTTCTCAAAGGGGTCGGCCAGATCCCCCTGGGCTTCACGATCCGCTGCGACTACTTCGGCATCGACTACTATTCCAACGGCATGCCCAAGGAGTACCGGTCAACGCTGTCGGTGATCGAGAACGGCGAGGTGGTGCTGCAAAAGGACATCGTGGTCAACGATCCCCTTATCTACAAGGGCATCACCTTTTACCAGTCGAGCTACCAGCCCTACCAGGACTTCATCGTCACGGTCAGGAACAATGCCACCGGGGCCGACAGGACCGAGCTGATCCCTCCCGCCCGCCAGATAACCTGGCAGGAGGGCGGCGCACGTTTCGGCATTATCAATCTGGAGAGGCGCGGAGAGGTGATCCAGCGGCTGAAAATATGGTTCACCGACGACCAGGGCGAACCGTCGACCTTCTGGGTGGAGCCGAACCGCGAAGCGATCGTCAAGCGGCCTTCCGGCGAATACTCCATCAGCGCCAAGCAGCTCTATGCCACCGGCCTGCAGGTGGCCAAGGACCCGGGCGTGTGGTGGGTGTACATCGGCTGCGGCATCATGCTCGCCGGGCTGCTTGTGGCCTTTTTCATGTCGCACCGCAAGATCTGGGCGTTCGTCAGTGAGGAGGACGGCAAAGTGAAAATCCTTTTTGCTGGCAACGCGAATAAGAACAAAGTAGGTTTTGAAAAAACCTTCGCCGCCCTGACCAAAGACATGCAGGCATAACTTCCGCAGGGCCGGATATTACCGCGGCAACTGCTGTCCACACAAACAGAGCATGATCATAATCCCATGAACAGTTCTCAATTTTTTGGATTGACCACCCTGGCTTACCTGTTGTCCTCAGCCATGTACATCGCCCTGTTCGTTTTCAAGAACAGGAAAATAGGCCTTTTCGGCACCATCCTCTGCATCCTCGGCACGATCACCCTGACCGCGGCCCTGGGGCTGCGCTGGTATGAATCGTACCAGTTGGGCATCGGCCATGCGCCCCT
>Ga0209269_1000111_pt1 | contig 130724 bp, 107 predicted proteins | sample MTBAKMMethaMetaG_FD_187455 | JGI IMG/M metagenome (GOLD analysis project Ga0209269, IMG submission 187455) | Enrichment culture microbial communities from Arthur Kill intertidal strait, New Jersey, USA, that are MTBE-degrading - MTBE-AKM (Arthur... | ecosystem: Environmental > Aquatic > Marine...
GCCTGGATGGCCGCCAGGGCCACGCCGTCGGCGTCCACCGTGGCGATGCCGTCGCCCGCGCCCACCCCGAACGCCGCCTGGAAGTCCTCCGCCACCGGCCCGATGTGCTGCACCGCGTCGTCCTCGGCGATGTAGTTCCACCGCAGCACCGGCAGCGCCGCCACCCGCTCCAGCACCGCCGCCGCGTCCACCGCGCCGAAGTTCTCCTTCGACGCTCGCCGGCTGCCGTTCACCCACGCCCCGCCCGTGGTCAGGTGCGCGCCGGTGGAGGTGTCCACCACCCGGCCGCTGTCGTTCCATATCCGGAACCAGGAGCCGCTGTTCACCTGGAAGGTCGCCCCGCCGTTGAAGCGCACCCGCAGGGCGTCGGCGCGCACCGAGGCGAAGTCGGCGTCGGTGGAGTCGGCCAGGACGAAGCTGCCGGCGTGGTTGGCCTTGGCCCGATGCCCCGCGGCGAAGCTGTAGTCGCCGTTCGCCGCGTTGAGACGTCCGCCCGGAATGGCGGCATGACCGCCGACAATGGAATTTTGCGTGCCTCCGCCGATAAAGGAATAATAGCCTGTACAATCGTTGTGAAAACCTCCCGCCACACCGGATCCATTTCCCTCTACCGTGTTATAGGATCCTCCCGCTACGGTCGAGCACTCGCCGGTTGCGGAATTCCGATAGCCGCCACCCACAAACCCATACCAATCCGCCGTGTTGCCCGCCCCTCCGCCGATCGTCCCAAAGCTATCGGAAATCAGGTTATAGTCACCCGTTACGCCTCCTCCGCTTATCGTGGCCCCGCAGATTCCCGCACTGACACTGTTGGCCACATAACCGCCGATCATGTTGGGTGAATTCACATTTTGCTCCACCCGCATCGCCGGCAACACCAGGGCATGGGGCGCCGGCCGCAGCTCCTGCCGCGGACTCAATGCCGTGTAGGCCCCCGTGCTCGCCCCGGGGCGCACCCCGATGGCCAGCCAGCGCGCCTGCCCTGTCATGGCCCCGTCGCCGAAGTCCAGCGCCGCCGTGAACAGACCCCCCGCCACCGCGACGTCATCGACGGTCACCGTCCCCAGGTTCGTGCCCCCGTTGTCGGCGTTGTAGAGCGTGAACTGGAAGTCGTACGTCCCGTTGGCCGGGCTGCCGCCCGTCACGAGCCGTCCCTGGTAGGTGAACGCCGTGCCCATGTGCGCCCCGGACGCCGGGGCCGCCAGCACCAGCCCCAGCAGCAGCACGACGCAACCGAAGCCGAAGGGTCTGCCTTGAATCAGCCATTTAGCCATGATTATCCTCCCGGGATCATTGTGACCACTGTAACGTCAAGCCATCAAACGGGCAATTGGGAGAAATCAAAGAACAAATTGGAAAAATCTAAGATTTTTCTGTTTTTGCACGTTACCCGGTCGCCGGCGGACCGGAACCGCGCAACCTGGCACAGCCGGCGGTTCTCGCCCATAGCCTCTGTCCGAGGGCGTTCCGGACATCCTGCTTCAGGGTGGTTCACTCCCATGATTGGTCTATCTGTGTGAACATTATACTGTATGGACGGGTGTATCACCCAGCGGGTGCTGTGCTCAGCCGGCGTTATCGCTACAAATGGTCAACCCAAATGGCCGATTGGGATGGAGCCGCTGTCGTTGTCTCAGACGACGAGATGCAGGATGGGCTGGGCCAGCATGCTGTAGCGGGCCACCTCCAGCTTCCAGCTCCTCTGGCTGGCTGTCTGGATGGAATCGTTCAGGTGCTTCAGATCATGCTGGACGGCCAATTCCGTGCGGCGGTCCAGGTTGATAAACCGCGATTGACGTGCCCGTTTCGACCAGTCGGGGCGTTGCTGGGACAGCAACCTGCGGAACTCGCTGAGAGGGTCGCCCCGGGCCCGATACAGGCGGTTCACATAATCCTGCAGCCGGGTTGCCGGCTGATCCGTCCGACCGTGGAACAACCGGTAGGCGCTGCACCACGGCCACTCCCACGGCGGGACTGGCCGCACGCGCCGTCGCCAGGTGTTGGCTTCGACATACCACAGCAGGATCTCCAGGGCCAGGAGCTGGTTCCTGCTCATCCAGGCGGTATCCCTGAACCGGCCGTTCCAGACCGTACCGGTGCGCCCGTGACGCTGATTGAACCGATGGCTGAACCGGTTAAGCACGCGGAACATGAACTCCGACAGTGTGTGACCTTCGATGTCCGGTGGTGTCTCCACAATATGGTGCAGATGATTGTCCTGAAGGCAAAAACTTACCACACCGTAGTCCATTTCGCGGGCAGTTTCATCCAGTATCGCCAGATACAATTCCTTGTCCGCCTCATCCAGGAGCAGCATGGCGGAATCGTGGCATTTGAGCGTGATATGCACGATGGCGTTCGGAATGTGCAGGCGGCGCCGACGTCCCATCCGAGCTCCTTGATCACCGGCTTCATATCTATTAACGTTTGACTTCGAGAGTGTCCGAAAAAAAGTGGTTTTTTCCGGCTGAAATGTCAGCCCCGGCTGAACACGCCGGGCGTCCAGAAACCGGGTGCTTACCGGCAGGAATCAGGTTGGCCCAATCACATCTTTACCTGAACGCACCGCTCGCATTATCATGCATTCACGGAATCTGACAACGTGCCAGCCTCTGTCACAGACAGATCCGGGATGCGTATGGTGCCAGTCTCTGTTGCGGTTGACACAGACGCGCACGGTGCCAGGCTCTGTCACGGAAAACTGTTGGGGCGGGATCCGCGATGGTGCCTGTAATGGTGCCAGGCTATGTCACAGTGATGGTACCAGGTTGCGTCAGAGGAAAAAGGTGTCGATCCGTGATGGTGCCAGGCTATGTCACAAAAGTGGGGCGGCAAGGAGCCGCTGGGGAAATCGAGGTGAACGTCAGCTGGGAGAACAACTGGGAGAACGAGATCTGTGACAGACGAATCCAGGACAGATCCGTGATGGTGCCAGGCTATGTCACAAAAGTGGGGCGGCGAGGCGCCGCCGGGAAAATCGAGTTGGATGTCAACTGTAAGAACAACTGGGTGAACGAAATCCACAACAGACTAATCCATGACAGGCAAATCCATGAGAGACGAATCCGTGACAGACGAGCCTGTGAGGACGAATCCATGGCAGACGAGCCCATGAGGACGAATCCAGGACAGACGAATCCAGGACAGACGAGCCCATGAGGACGAACCCATAAAAGACAAATCCAGGACAGACGAATCCAAGACAGACGAGCCCATGAGGACGAATCCAGGACAGACGAATCCAGGAATGACGAGCCCATGAGGACGAACCCATAAGAGACAAATCCAGGACAGACGAATCCAAGACAGACGAGCCCATGAGGACAAACCCATGAGAGACGAATCCAGGACAGACGAGCCCATGAGGACAAACCCATGAGAGACAAATCCAGGACAGACGAATCCAGGACAGACGAATCCAGGAATGACCTCATCGACGTGAATGCCCTGTTCCTGGGGCCGAAGTCGGAGAACCGCGACTTCTTCATGCAGATGCTACGTTTCATGATGAACGATCATGCCGATTGGCGGATCTACTACCAGCCCGATGACTCGCCGGCCATCAGCGAAACCCAGCAGAGCGAACCCCGCTTCCAGGCCACGCTGCAGCGCACGCAGGAAGCATTGGTGGAACTGGCCGGCCGGTTGCAGGTCAGCTCGGTCCCCTGGTTCTCGCCCCGCTATCTCGGCCACATGAACGCCGATACCCTGATGGCCGCCAATCTCGCCTACATGCTGACCCTGCTCTACAACCCTAACAACTGCGCCTACGAAGGATCGCCGGCGACCACCGCCATGGAAATCGAAGTGGGACGCCAGCTCGCCCGCCTGCTGGGCTACCAGCCCGACCGCGCCTGGGGCCACGTCACTTCCGGAGGCACGGTGGCCAATTACGAGGGGCTCTGGGTGGCCCGCAACCTCAAGTCCGTGCCGCTGGCCGTCCGAGAGGCCGCCCCCGAACTGGTGGCCGGCCGGACCGAGTGGCAATTGCTGAACTACTCCGCCGAACAGAGTCTGGATCTCCTGGACCGGGTCAAGGCCGCCGGGCGGATGGACGCGGTGCGCGCCCGGTCGACCCGCGGCGCCGGCGTCACCGCCGGAAAACTGGGAAAGATCCTGGTACCCCAGACCAAGCACTACTCCTGGACCAAGGCGGCCGACATCCTCGGCCTGGGTCAGGACAACCTGGTGTTCATCCGCGTGGACGATCGCTTCCGCCTCGACGTCCAGCACCTGCGGGAGACCATCCTCCGCCTGGCCGACGAACGCACGCCGATCCTCGCCGTGGTCGCCGTCGTGGGGACCACCGAGGAGGGCGCCATCGACCCCGTCCACGAGGTGGTCCGCCTCCGGCAGGAACTCGCGGCGCAGGGGATCTGGTTCTACCTTCACGTGGACGCGGCCTACGGCGGATACGCCCGGGCCCTGATCCTGGGTGCCGACGACCAACCCATTGATTACGACGAACTGCCCGCCGCGTTCCAGCGCCACAACGTCTTTTCCGAACCCCTGGGCTGGCCGGATCCCGACATCTACGCCGCCTTCCGCGCCATGGCCGAGGCCGATTCCATCACCATCGATCCCCACAAGATGGGCTACATTCCCTACGCCGCCGGGGCCGTGGTGCTCAAGGATCGGCGCGTGCTGGAGCTGATCTCCTACTTCGCCGCGTACGTCTTCGAGAAGAGCGAGGACAACCCGATGCTGCTGGGCAGCTACATCATGGAGGGCTCCAAGTCGGGCGCTGCCGTCGCCTCCGTCTGGACCGCCCACCACCTCGTGCCGCTCAACATCACCGGTTACGGACGCATCATCGGCTCCAGCATAGAGGGCGCCCACCGGTTCCACGACGCCCTCCGCACCACGCCGCCCTACGATTTCCACGGCCGGCGCTTCCGGGTGCACCCGCTGGTCCGCCCGGATTTCAACATGGTGGACTTCGCCCTCCACGAAGAGGGAAACCCGAGCCTGACCGCCATGAACGAGCTCAACGTGCGGCTCTGGGAAAAATGCTCGTACAAATCGGGTCGGATGTACTCTGAGGATTTCATCACCTCCAAAACGGCGCTCAGCCGGGAGGAGTACGGCGAGTCTCCCCGCCGGTTCGTCCTGTCATTGGGCATTCCGGAGGCGGAATGGGACCGGTTGGGGAGCGTTTACGTGTTGCGATCCTGCGTGCTGACCCCCTACATGGTCCACCAGACCAGCTTTGTGGAATACTGGGGCAACTTCCTGCGGTCCATGAGCCGGGCGCTGCAGGCGGTGGTCTAAGCCGGGGTGGACCTCCGCGCCGGCATCGGCTAAGATACACCCTGACCACCGGACGCATTCCGGACACACGGGCGCCAACGGCGCCCCGCCTCCGGATCCCGGTGTCACCCTCAGCACGAACAGGAGAGATCGCCATGAAACGTCTGGCCGCCATCAGCCTGCTGGTAGTGATCAGTCTGACTCTGGTCACCGCCCAGGTGTCTAAAACGCCATTCGCCATCGCCGACCTGTACCGGATCCAGTCGGTGGCCGATCCCCAGGTATCGCCCGACGGGCGCCGGGTTGCCTTCACCGTCACGATCTCGGACATGGCCAAGGGCACCACCAACTCGGACGTCTACGTCGTGAACATGGACGGCACCGGCCTGCACCGGCTCACCGCTTCGGATAAATCCGACAGCACCCCCCGCTGGTCGCCCGACGGCCGGACGTTGCTCTTCGTGTCCACCCGCGCCGACGGCGCCCAGCTCTGGCTGCTTCCCGCCGACGGCGGTGAGCCGACCCAACTGACCCGGCTCTCCACCGGCGTCGCCGACCCGGTCTGGGCGCCCGACGGAAAATCGGTCATCTTCACCTCCGAGATCTTCCCCGAGTGCGGCGCCGACGACGCCTGCAACAAGCGGATCCAGGACGGCCTGGACAAGGGCCCCCTCAAGGCCCGGCTCGCCGACGACCTCATGCACCGCCATTGGGCCAGCGACCGGTACGGCAAGCGCCAGCACACCCTGAAGGTGGATGTCGCCACGGGCGCGATCACCGACCTGACCCCCGGCGACATCGACACGCCCACCATCGCGCCCAGCGTCAACCGCGGCTACGCGTTCTCGCCCGACGGACTCGAGCTGTGCGTCGTCTCCAAGCGCGACCCGGACGAGGAGCAGTCCACCAACAACGACCTGTGGCTGTACCCGATGGCCAGCGGAGCGCCGCGCTGCCTCACCGCCAAGAATCCGGCCTTCGATGGCGATCCGCTCTATTCGCCCGATGGTCGATACATCGCCTTCCGGTTCCAGACGAAGCCCGGCTTCGAGGCCGACCGATTCCGGCTGGCCATCCACGACCGCCGGACCGACCAGACCCGCGTCCTGACCGAATCCCTCGACAACTGGGTGGACGACTTCTGCTGGACGCCCGACTCCGCCGCCCTGCTCTTCACCGCCCAGGTGCGGGGCCGCTACCCGGTGTACCGGGTGCCGGCTTTGGGCGGCCCCATCACCGAGGTGATGCCCGGCGCCGAAGCCAGGGCGTTGCGCTCCCTGCGCCTCACGCCCGACGGGAAGACGCTGGTCTTCATCCGCTCATCGGTGGGCGAACCGGCCGAGCTGCACGCCTGGGACCTCGCTGAACGGAAGCTGCGGGCGCTCACCGCGCTGAACCGCGCGGTGACGGAGACCGTGGACATCCGCCCGGCCGAGGAGATCGAGGTGCCCGGCGCCGCCGGCCATCCGCTCCAGATCTTCATCGTCAAGCCCCACGGCTTTGATCCGGCCAAGAAGTACCCGCTGATCCTGAACGTCCACGGCGGACCGCAGATGATGTGGGCGGACTCCTTCCGCGGTGACTGGCAGGTCTACCCCGGCGCCGGCTACGTGGTGGCGTTCCCCAACCCCCACGGCTCCACCGGCTTCGGGCAGGCGTACACCGACGCCATCTCCCGCGACTGGGGCGGCCTAGTGATCGACGACGTGATGATGGCCGCCGACGCGCTGGCCAAGCTGCCCTACGTGGACGCCGACCGGATGGGCGTCATGGGCTGGAGCTGGGGCGGGTACGCCGTGATGTGGCTGGAAGGCCACACCGACCGGTTCCAGGCAGCAGTCGCCATGATGGGCGTCTACGACCTACGGAGCATGCACGGCGCCACCGAGGAGCTCTGGTTCCCGGAATGGGACATGGGCGGCACGCCGTGGGAGTCGGACCTGTACGAGAAGTTCTCGCCCTCGAGCCACGTGGCGAAATTCAAGACGCCGTGCCTGGTGATCACCGGCGAGCGCGACTACCGGGTCCCCTACACCCAGAGTCTGCATTTCTTCACCGACCTGCAGCGGATGAAGGTGCCGTCCCGGCTCATCGTGTTCGAAAACGACGGCCACTGGCCCAATCCCGTCAAGAGCATGCCGTTTTACTACAACGCCCACCTGGACTGGTTCCACCAGTACCTGGGCGGAGCGCCGGCGCCCTACGACATGATCAAGATGTGGCGCAACCAGGCGTACGAGCCCGCGGCAGAGGCCCAGTGAGCGGCGATGATGGTGACCGCCTGATCCGCCGGCCGGTCGCGCGACGACGACACACCAAACCGTCCGCCGCCACGGAGCGGATGCCCGTGGCAGGGTGAGGTATACCGGATTGGCTCTGACCCATCCACAGAACCATGACTGCAATCGACGCGAACCGAACGGCAGGGACCGCCTGCATCACCGCCGGCCCCGCTCGTGCGGACACCGGCGCCTGTGGCGGACGATCGGCCTGCTGCTCCTGCTGGCCCTGACTGATGCGGCCGTTCAGGCCGGACCGCCGGCGGAAGCCGCCACCCGGGCGGCGCCCGCCAACAAGAGCGTCGTTGTGGGCGGGTGGGTGGCGGTCTCGCAGTACCGGCAGAAGGTTCTGTACCGCACCGGGTACGACTATGGTGTCTCGCTGATGCGGGATGGCGGCCGCTACCGGATGTGGTGGTGCGGCGGCGAGCTGGCCTCCGGCGTCCCGGATCGGATCCTGACGGCCGAATCGAACGACGGCGTCAGCTGGTCGACGCCGTTGGTCGCCCTCCTGCCGACTCCCCTGGCCCTGGTGGCCGATCCCTCCGTGGTCAAGTTCGACGGCTGGTACTGGATGTACTTCACCGGCACCGCCCAAGCCGACGGGACGGATAACGACATCTACCTGGCCGTCTCCGTCGACGGCGTCAACTGGTCGATGTACCCATCCGATGCCGCGCCGGTGCCGGTGATCGCCAGCCGGATGCCAAACCCCGGCGGGTACGGCGCCGGCCAACCGAGCGCGCTGCACCTGGACGGGCAGTTCGTCGTTTACTTCCTGGACCAGGACGACCCGGGCGGGCTCTACCGGGCAGTCTCCGCGGACGGCGTCACCTTTCCCGAGCGGGACTGGGTGATGACGGTCAACGATGTGGACGTCAAACACAACCCGGACCGCGGCTACTACCTGATGGTCCGGCACGGCCAGTTCGACGGGGTGTACTCCCGTGCCTGCCTGCACCTGTCCGAAGACGGCCTGACGTTCACGCCCGTGGACAACGAGTTGTACATCCACGGGCCCGGCATCGGCGACGGGTTCCAGCTGGCTTCGGGGGTCGGCAGCGATCCAGTCGGCCGCATCGGCGACCGCTCGAAAGTCATCTACGCCGCCGGCACCGCCGAAGCGGCCGACACGTGGGACCTGCACCTGTCGGAGCTGTACCTTTTCCCGGACCGGCCGGACAACATCAACCGGTTTTTCGGCCCGGCAACCAAGGCCAACGACCATCTCTTCGCGACGGCGGCCGCCTCACCCGCCGGCTACGAGTTCGAGCGCGTCGCCTGGCGGTCCCCCGCCGCCGATGTACCGGGCGCACGGCCGCTCTTCCGCCTGTACAGCCCCAGCCGGGAAGATCATTTCTACACCACCAGCTCGCTGGAAAAGGCCCAAGCCATGGTCTGGGGATACCTGGACGAGGGCACCTGCGGCCACCTGCTCGCCGTCTGTACCCCGGGCGCCATTCCGGTCTTCCGCCTGTACCACGCCAATGGGGACCATCACTACACCACCGACCGGGCGGAAGTCCAAACGGCCGTCTTGCAGTTCGGGTACATTTCCGAGGGGATCGCCGGCTACGCCTACCCGCCCGTCACGCTGCCGGGCGACCTGACCGGCGAGGGGGAGGTCAACCGCGCCGACGTGTCCCGCCTGCGCCAGGTGCTGGCGGGCGGGCTGTGGGACCAGCCCTGGCCGGGCGGTGAGATGGACGGCGACGGCCGGCTGACCGCCGTGGACCTGCTGAAACTCGTGATGCTGACCGACGATTGATTTCGCCGGATCGTGCCGGCGAACGAGGCGCCGCGGCGGTGAAAGGGGCAGCAAGCCCGCGGCGGGTTATTTCCCGCGGAACTGGACGAGGAAGGCCTTGATCAGCTCGTCGAGGTTGCCGTCAAGCACCGAGTCGACGTTGCCGATCTCCACCTTCGTGCGGTGGTCCTTGACCAGGCGGTACGGCTGGAGCGTGTAAGAGCGGATCTGGCTGCCCCAGGCGATGTCCTTCTTGGCGTTCTCCCGCTCGGCGATCTCGGCCCGCTTTTTTTCCAGCTCCAGCTCGAACAGGCGCGCGCGCAGCACCTTCATGGCCACTTCCTTGTTGCGGATCTGGCTGCGCTCGTTCTGGCACTGCACCACGATGCCGGTGGGGAAGTGCGTGATCCGCACCGCCGAGTAGGTGGTGTTCACCCCCTGCCCGCCGGGGCCGGAAGCGCAGAAGGTGTCCACCCGGATGTCCTTCTCCTCGATGGCCACGTCGATGTCGTCGCTGATCTCGGGATACACGAACACGGACGCGAACGAGGTGTGCCGCCGGGCGGCCGAGTCGAACGGCGAAATGCGGACCAGCCGGTGGACGCCGCTCTCGGCCTTCAGGAAGCCGAAGGCGTATTCACCCTCGGCCAGGAAGGTGGCCGATTTGACTCCGGCCTCCTCGCCGGGCTGGGTGTCGATCATGCGCGTGCTGAAACCCTTCTTCTCGGCGTAGCGCAGGTACATCCGGAGCAGCATCTCCGCCCAGTCCTGGCTCTCGGTGCCGCCGGCGCCGGAGTGGACGGTCACGAACGCGTTCTTGTCGTCGAAGTCGCCGCTCAGGATGGTGCGCAGCTCCGCCTCCTGGATCTGCTGGCCCAGCCTGGCCATGAGGTCCTGCAGGTCGGCGGCCACGTCCTCGCCCTCCTCGGCCAGCTCCACCAGGGCGCCGGCGTCGGCGGCCATGGCTTCCAGCCCCTCAACCAGCTTGATGTTGTTTTTCAGATGGCGGGTGCGGCGGAACACGTCCTGGGCCCGGGCCTGGTCGTTCCAGAAATCGGGCGCCGCCGCCCGGGTCTCCAATTCCTGGAGCTCGCGGGTGCAGGCGTCAAAGTCAAAGATACCCCCGGACGTCCCGGATGCGGCCCGCGATTCCGCTCAGTTCATTCTTGATCTCGTCCAGTGCGATGCTCATCGTGTTGTTTCCTGCGCCAGGGGATTCCCGCGCCGAGGGCCGTGACAACCACGCACAGCCAAGCGAACGCGTCGCCGATCACCACGTAAGGGCTCCGTTGGGACAGAGGATGCACCAGCCCGGTCAGGGTGCCTCGCGCGAAGGGCGGGATTTGCGCCGTGACCCGCCCGAAGGGGTCGATTATAGCACTGATTCCCGAGTTTGCAACCCGGACCACCCAGCGGCGGTTCTCCACCGCCCGCAGCAGGCTGTGCTGGAAATGTTGCCAGGGGGCGGCGGTGCGCCCGAACCACGCGTCGTTGGTGACGTTGACCTGCAGCCGGGCGCCCGCCGCGGTGAAGGCGCGCAGGTACTCGGGGAAGATCGCCTCGTAGCAGACGGAGACGCCGACCGGCATTCCCGCGGCCTCCAGCGGCACCGGTCCCGCGCCCGGGGCGAAGTCGCTGATCTCCTGGCTCATGGCCCGGGCGAAGAAGAACAGGTTCTGGAACGGGACGTGCTCGGCGAAGGGCACCAGCCGCGACTTGTCGTACACCCCGCCCGGACGCCCGTCCGGCCCCACGGCGAACACGGAATTGTAGTACGTGCGACCGCTGTAGCGAATGCCGTTGAACAGCAGATCGACCCGGTGGGCCGCCGCCATGCCTGTCATGAGCTGGCGGTAGGCGGGATCGCGATCGAACGCGTAGGGCGTGGGGCTTTCGGGAAACACGACGAGGCGGGTGGCCGGCGCCGCCGCCATCACTTCGGCCAGCAGGCGGGGGTAGTCGGTCCGGTGCACGGCCGCCACCTGCTCCCGGGTGTCCTCGTCGCGGATGTTCGGCTGGATGCCGGCCACCGCCAGCGGCTCGCCCGCCGTCGCCGGGAAGGTCGCGTAGCGGATTTCGGCGTAGAGCAGGCAGTAGAAGAGCGTCATCCCCACCAGCGCCGCCCAGTACAGCTTGAGCTTGCGCGGGGCATCGGGCAGCATCGCCAGCAGCAGGACCGTATTGATGGCCGCCACCAGAAAGGAGACGCCGTAGACGCCGGTGGTGTCGGCGATCTGGATCATGAAGCCGAAGTAGGCCTGGCTGGTCCCCAGGTTCCCCCACGGGAAGCCGGTGATCGCCAGGTAATTGCGGGCGAACTCCTGGGCGGTCCAGGCAAACGGCGCCAGCAGCGCCGCCTTCCAGCCCCAGCGGCGGAACATCCGCCACTGCAGCCACGCGAAGGCGCCGACGAACAGGCCCAGCACGCCGGCAATCAGGACGAGTACCACGCCGGCCAGCACGGCGTGGACGCCGCCGTAGGCCATCATCGCCTGCGGGACCCAGTACAGCAGGCCGAGGAAAAACAGGGCGCCGGCGGTGAAGCCGGACAGGAACGCCTCGCGGCCGCGGGTGCAGCGGCCCAGGTGGTAGAGCAGCGGGACCAGCGCCACCCAGGCCAGCGGCCAGACGTCGAAGCGGGGAAAGGCCAGCAGCAGGAACAGCGCCGTGCCCAGGGGGTAGCGCGCGTAATCCACCCAGCGCTCGGGGCGCGCTGGCGGCGCGCCGGCGGGGTTCGGCGGTTCGGGCGGCGGTGTCGTTGATTGGGTATCGGCCATGGGTGGCATCCTGCAGGAGGTCGGCGGGACGCGTCAGGCGTCGCCGCTGTCGGAGCGAAAGAGCTGCTCGGCCAAATAGGAGCTCCGCACCAGCGGACCGGCGAAGGCGCCCTGAAAACCCAGAGTCATCGCGTCACGCTCGTAGGCGCTGAATTCGTCCGGGTGAACGTACCGGGCCACCGGCAGATTGCCGCGACGGGGCTGCAGGTACTGGCCGATGGTCACGAGCGATACGCCGGCGGCGCGCAGGTCGCCGAGCAGGGCCAGCACCTCGTCCCGCTCCTCGCCCAGGCCCACCATCAGGCCGCTCTTGACCGGCACGGCCGGGCGCCAGTCCGCCGCCTGGCGGAGCACCGCGAGCGACCGGGCGTAGTCGGCCCGGGGGCGGACGGCGGGGTACAGCCGCGGCACGGTTTCCACGTTGTGGTTGAAGACGTCGGGCGCCGCCTCGAGGACGGTGCGCACCGCCGCGGCGTCGCCCTGGAAGTCCGGCACCAGCACTTCCACCCTGAGTCCCGGCTGCGCCGCCCGGGCGGCCCGGATCACCGCGGCGAAATGGCCGGCGCCGCCGTCGGGGAGGTCGTCGCGCGTGACCGAGGTGACGACCAGATAGCGCAGGTCCAGTTCCGCGGCCGCGCGGGCGATCGCCGCCGGCTCGGCCGGATCGGGGGGGTGCGGCGGGCGGTGGTCCACCGCGCAGAAGCCGCAGCCACGGGTGCAGCTGTCGCCGAGGATCAGGAAGGTGGCGGTGTGGCGGGCGAAGCACTCGCCGCGGTTGGGGCAGCGCGCCTCCTCGCAGACGGTGTTCAGGCCGTGCCGGCGCAGCACCTGCCGGGTGCCGTGAGTGGCGGCGCCGTGCACGCTGACGTTGCGAAGCCACTCCGGCAGGCGCGGCCGTTCCATCGTCACTCCGTCACTTTCCGGGGGAAGGCCTCGAAGCCGTCCTTCTTCAGGCGGGCCACCTGTTCGCGGGCGTGGGCCTGATCCTTGAACTTGCCCACCTGGACGCGGTGCAGGCCGTCGGCGCTGCCGGCGTCGGCGATCTTGACGAAGGCGTCGTAGCCTTTGGCCTTGAGCCGATCCACCATCTGGCGGGCCTCGGCCAGATCCCGGGTGGCCATGGCCTGAACGACGAAGTAGGTCGTCCCTGCGACAGCGGGCACTGCCGGTGTCGCGGACGGCGCAACCGGCTTGGCCGGCGCCGGTGTGGCGGCCGGCGCGGGTTTCGGCCCGGTTGCCGCCGGCTGGCCGGCGGGCGCGGGCGGCGTTCCCGGCGCGGCGGGTTTCGCCGCGCCGGCGGCCGGCTGATTCACCGGCGGCATGCCGGCCCGGGTCGTGTCGTCGCGCGGCGGCGGCAGCGTGATCTCCTCAATGGCGGGACTGGGCTCCGCGCCGACAGGCATCGGCGGCTTGGCACCCGGCCCCGCCGGCTGGCCGGTCTGGACGGTTTCGCCCATCGGCTCGGTGAAGGACCGGCCCACCATGAGCCCGATAGTGAACACCACCACCAGCACCACGACGAAGAAGGCGAACATCAGGACGATGTCCCGGTTGTTCAGGACCACCGTCTTCTCTTTGGAGTTGTCCTTGTCACGCATGCACTTTCCCCACGGCAGAATTGCCACGCCGTCGCCGGCGCGGGCCCGGCACCGCCGGCTGCCCGAATTTATATCACACTCCGGGCCGGCTCACCAAGAGCCGGCGCGTCACTGATCTTTCTGGTCCCTGATCAGGTGGCCCAGGAGATCGATGGGCAGCGGGAACACAATGGTTGTGTTCTTTTCGACGCCAATCTCGGTCAATGTCTGGAGATAGCGCAGCGTGATGGCGGCTTTCTGCTTCTGCAGCTCCGCCGCCGCGTTGGCCAGGGTCTTGGAGGCCTGGTACTCACCGTCGGCGTGGATGATCTTGGCCCGCTTCTCGCGCTCGGCCTCGGCCTGCTTGGCCATGGCCCGCTGCATCTCCTGCGGCAGGTCCACCGACTTGACCTCCACCTTCGACACCTTGACGCCCCAGGGGTCCGTGTCCCGGTCCAGGATCTCCTGCAGGCGGAGGTTCAGCGTCTCTCGCTTGCTCAAGAGGTCGTCCAGCTCCACCTCGCCCAGGACCGAGCGCAAGTGCGTCTGAGCCAGCTGGGACGTGGCGTAGAGGTAGTTCTCCACGTCGATCACGGCCTTGACGGAGTCGAGCACCCGGTAGTAAACCACCGCGTTGACCTTGACGGACACGTTGTCCTTCGTGATGACGTCCTGCGGCGGGACGTCGAGGGTGATGGTGCGCAAATCCACCTTGACCATCTTGTCGATGGGGGCGAACACCAGGATCAGGCCCGGGCCCTTGGCGCCCGGCAGCACCTTGCCGAGCCGGAAGATCACCGCGCGCTCGTACTCCCGGATGACCTTGATCCAGTTCAGAAAGAACAGGAACAGGAAGACGACGGCAACGGTCGTAAACGTCATACCCGGTATCATAACTGACCTCCTTGGATTGTAGTCTGTTTCTGCGGTTCCACATACAGCATCAGTCCATCGGCCCGAACCACCACCACCGGCGTGTCCGCCGGAATGGCGGCGCCGGACGCCGACATCGCGTTCCAGTACTCGCCGCGGGCGTGAATCCGCCCCGTCGGCGCCAGCTCCGTCACGCTCCGCCCCGTCACGCCCGCCATGCCCTCCTGGCCGGTGGCGGACCGGCGGCGCATCGCCCGGATGACCAGCCGGGACAGCAGCAGGAGCGTAAGCCCCACCGGCACGGCCACGCCCAGCACCACCGACCAGGCCACGCCGAAGTTGGGATCGGGGCTGTCCACGAGCATCAGAAAGCCCAGCACCAGGCTGACGATGCCGGCGATGCCCAGCACGCCGAAGCCCTGCACCTTGATCTCGGCGATGAACAAGCCCACCGCGAGGATGATGAGCAGGACGCCGACGTAGTTCAGCGGCAGGAGCGAGAAGCCCAGCAGGGCCAGGAGGAGGCAGAGTCCGCCCACGACCCCCGGCGCGTAGAAGCCGGGATGGGAGAATTCGAAGAACAGCCCGAGGATGCCCACCAGAGCCAGGATGATGGCGACGTTCGGATCGGAGACGAACGCCAGCACCCGCTGGCGCAGCGTCATCTCCACCGTGCGCACCGTCTGGCCCGCCAGGTTGAGGACCACCTCGCGGCCGTCGAACTTGCGGACGGTGCGACCGTCCAGCCGCTGCAGCAGCTCCGTCTCGTTTTTAGCCACCAGGTCGATGAGCTTCTGATCCAGCGCCTCCTCGGCGGTGTAGGAGGCGTTCTGCTTCACGGCGGCGATGGCCGCCTCCTCGTTGCGGCCCCGCTGGCGCACGATGCCGCGCAGGTAGGCCAGGATGTCGTTCTGGATCTTTTCGAAAAGCGGCTTGGTTTTCTCGTCCTCCGGGATGGGCATCACGCCGCCGAAGGCCATCACGGGATGGGCGGCGCCGGAGTTGGTGCCCGGCGCCATGGCCGCCACGTCGGCCGCCACCAGGATGAAGAAGCCGGCCGAGGCGGCGTGGGCGCCGCTCGGGGTGACGTAGGCCACCACCGGCACCCGCCCGTTGAGGATCGCGCGGATGATGTCCTTCATCGAGGAGCCGAGCCCGCCGGGGGTGTCCATCTCCAGCAGGATGAGCGCGGCGTTCTGCTGGTCCGCGTCCTGCATCGCCGCGACGATGAACTCGGACCGGACCGGGTCCACCGCCCCGTCCAGCACGATGCGAACCACTTCACTCCGCGCGGTCCCGCCGACGCCGAGCAGAATAAGAGCCATGGCCAGGAGACGCATTGTGTTCATAACCGGTTGTTCCTTGGTCGGTTCGAAAGTTGACTGATTATAGACCATTCCGTCCGCCGGCCGCAACACCGGTCGACGGCAGCCGGCCCGGAGTGACAGAGCGGCCGCGGCGGATGCGGGCGGTAAATCCACGGAGGTAACCATTTCCCGGACGCCCGCCGCATAGCCGCGGCCACTTTCATGATAACACAACCCGACGGGCGTGTTCGCTCCCATCCGCGGCCCAGCCGGAGATAATTTGCAGTTAACAAACCGCACGATTTATAGATATAATCGATTTCCATACTTTGGCCGGAGGCAATGATGTCCCAATCTCTCGAGAGCCACGCCAAGGACTGCGAAGAGATCCTGGCCCATATCGACTCGATCTTCCAGGCGTTCGCCCAGCGCGACCGCGAGGCGCTCGCCCGCACCCATCTGCCCAACTGGAAGGGTTTCATCGCCCGGTCCCGCCAGGTGATCCGCGACCGCGACCAGTATCTCCAGGACGTGGAGCGGGTGATCGAACACCAGCATTATTCCACCTGGGAGCTGTCCGATGTCGACTTCGCGTTCTACGGCGACACGGCCATTGTCTGTTACATCGCCCGAGTGTGCGGCGACCTGCCGCAGCAAAAGAATTTCGAGTACAAGATGCGGATCATGGACATCTACCAGCGCCTGCCCGAGGGCTGGAACCTGGCGGCCTCCAGTGTCAGCGTCCATCCTGATGAAATCGACCGCCATCTCAGCACGCTGGCGCTCATGACGCACCAGTATTGAGATTCGCCTCTCCGGCCGGCGTCGTCCGACGGCCGCGCGGGTGTCCCACACCGTCGGCCAGGTGGCCAATCCGCAAAACTACGTGCTGATGCACGCCATGGGCCTTAACGTCGCCGGCGTCATCGGCACCGCGGTGGCCGCGGGCATCCTCATCTCGATCCTGGACTGAACCCCCTCTCCGCCGGCGGCATCCCACCCAACAGGCGGTTGCCTGGAGGAGGCTCATGGTGGATCTCACGAAATATCGCTGCGTGGGCTGTCACGGTGGCGAATCCAGCCTGTCGCCGGCCCAGGTTCAGGAACACCTGGCGCTGGTGCCGGATTGGCGGATGGAGAAACGGGAGGGCATTCCCCGGTTGGAGCGAATTTTCACCTTCCCCGACTTCCGGAGCGCCCTGGCGTTCGCCGGGCGGGTGGGCGAGGCCGCCGAAGTCGAAGGGCATCACCCCGCACTGCTCGTGGAGTGGGGCAAAGTCACCGTCACCTGGTGGACCCACGCCACCGGCGGTCTTCACCTGAACGACTTCATCATGGCGGCCAAGACCGATGCGCTGGGCGCCGGCGTCCCCCCGGCCGAAGTCCCGCAACGAGAATAGCTCATGCCTCAAGGCGTCGGTTTCGGCTGCTCCTGAAGCTCCTGCAGCTGTTTTCGGACGCCCGCGTCGTTGGGGTACCCCTCCAGGTACGCCTGGAGGTGGCGCACCGCCGCCGCCCGGTCGCCAGCCTTGGCGCAGAGCCGGCCCAACGCGCCGTGGCTCCGGCAGGCCGCGTCGCTCGCGGGCGACTCGGCGATACACAGCTCCAGGAAGCGTGCCGCGGCGGCGTCTTCACCCTTGTAGGCCAGGATCCGGCCGACGAACATCGGCGTACGCGTCTCGAAGAGATATTGGTCCGCCTGGCGGGTTTTCAGATCCTGATAGACCGCGACGGCGGCATCGACGCCCTTCTCCTTGAGCGCGGTGTGGATCTGCCCGTAGGGTCGGACCTTGCCCGTCATGTCCGGCCGTCCCTCGCGAAGCCCGAGATACCAGATCTGGATCATGGTGTCGCACTTGACGTAGCTGCTCTCGTACGAGGTGAAGTCCGCCAGTGCGTTGGCCGACTGGATGGCGACCATGTTCTTGCCGGCGGCCATCTCCCGCCGGACGATGGCGCCGGTGTCCGCCAGCATCCGCTGGAAGGCGCGGCCCTGGGCGTGGGTGCAGTCGTCGGCGTGCCCGGGGACTAGCCGCACGTCCTCGGGCAGCATATCCAGCACCCGGGCGGCGACTTCCGGGAAGAGCCGGATATCGCCTGACTCCCCATCGACGGAGGGGAAATGGCTGCCCATGCACAGGGCGCCCACGTAGGCCACCTTCGCCCGGGTGAACCAGACGACGATGTCGCTGTCGTCGTGGGCGCCGGGGAAGGCGACGAGGCGGATCTCCTCACCGTTGAAGTGCAGGGTGAGGCGGTCGGTGAACGTCACATCGGGCAGCGCCTCGCGGGGCAGGTCCAGGAAGGCGTAGAGGCCGCTGACGAATCGTTCCCGCATGTTCCGGTGGGCGATGATCACCGCCTCCTGCCCGAAGGCGGCGTTCCCGCCGAGGTGCTCCACATGGGAGTGGGTGCTGATGACGATCCGGGGGCGGCCCTTGCCGAAGGCCGCCACCGCCTGTTTCAGGGCGTCGAGCGTCTCGTCCGCGGCCGTATCCACCAGCAGGACACCGTCATCGCCCACCGAGGCGAGCACCTTGACCGGATAACCTCCCCCGTCGATGGATAGCTCGTAGAGCCCGTCGGCGAGCGGCACCACCTGAAACGCCGGCTGCTCTTCCGCCAGAAGCGGCGGCGTCAGGCACAGGCAGGCAAGCAAGAGAACGGTTCGAATGGACATGGTTTTCCTCCCTATGGTCGAGTCCCAATTTTTCGGCGCCAATCCGCCCGACCCCGGATTTCCGATGTCGCTTATACGCAGACTGCGCCGCGATGTTGGCGCCGTTCGCCGGCCGGAGGGCCGTCCTCTCCCGGTGGGTGTCCCGCCCGTCAGCCAGAGACAGGCAGCTCGAAAAAATGCTTGATTTTGTTTCCTCATCTGGCCACCATGATTATTCACAAATTCAGCAGCGAGGGAGGATTCAGCATGCGGATTCTCGTAGCGATAGCGGCTTTGTTGATACTGGCTGGTTCCGGACTGTCCATCGAACCGGTGTTGCCCCGCCATCCGGCGCCGTCTCCCGACGGCACGGCCATCGCCTTCTCCTGGCAGGGGGACATCTGGCTGGCGCCCGCTGCCGGCGGCGCCGCCCGGCGGCTCACCGCCAATCCGGGCTACGACGGGCGACCCGCCTGGCTGCCTGACGGCGCCGCGCTGGCCTTCACCTCGAACCGCGACGGCGGCGACGACGTCTACATCCTGGACCTGGCCGCCGGCACGACCCGGCGCCTGACCCACCACGAGGCGGCCGACACCGTCATGGGCGGCCTCGGCGCCGACGTCGTGTTCACCTCGGCCCGCCACGACGCGTTCGACCGGATGCCGGCGATCTACCGCATTCCCGCCGACGGCGGCACCGAGTCGCTGCTGGCGCGGGTGCTGGCACTCGAAGCCGTGCCCTCGCCCGACGGCCGCCGGCTGGCCCTGGTCCGCGGCGGCACGCCGGCCCAGCGGCGCCACTACCGCGGCGCCGCCAGCCGGGACCTGTGGCTGCTGGAGCTCGCCGGCCAGAAGTTGGAGCGCCTCACCGACACGCCGTGGGACGAGGACGGCGTCTCCTGGGCCGGCGACGGCGCCCTGGTGTTCCGCACTGACAACGGCGGTCCCGACCGCAACCTGTTCCTGCTGGACCTGGCCACCCGCGCGCAGGTTCCGCTCACCCGGCACGCCGGCGCGGACGTGCGCACTCCGCGCTGCTCGGCCGACGGCCGGCTGGTGGCGTATGAGTATTGGGACGCCCTGTACACCGTCGCAACCGCCGGCGGCGCCGAACCGCGCCGGCTGCCGCTGGACGTGCCCGCCGACTCGCTGCTGCCGGCCGTGGAACGGAAAACGTACACCGCCGACGCCGAGGAGATCGCGCCGTCGCCCGACGGCAAACAGGTGGCCCTTGTCGTGGCCGGAGACATTTTCGTGGTGGCCCGCTGGCCGAAGGACGCCGCGTCCGTCGCGCCGGCCCCCACAGTGCGCGTGACGGCCACGCCGGGCCGCGAGCGCCACGTGGCCTGGAGCCCCGACGGCAAGGGGCTGGTCTACGTCTCCGACCGGGACGGGCAGTTGGATTTGTACACGGCCCGGCCCGCCGGCCGCGACGACGGGGCCTTCATCAAGGCGGGCGCGTTCGTCGAGACGCGCCTCACCCAGACGCCGGCGGACGAGTTCCGCCCGAGATACTCGCCCGACGGGAAGCAGTTGGCCTACCTCGCCGGCCGGGGCACCCTCACCGTCGCCGCCGCCGACGGCAGCGGCGCCCGCGCCCTGCTGGCGCACTGGGCAGAGTTGGAGTTCGCCTGGTCGCCCGATTCCCGGTGGCTGGCCGTCTCCCGCGAGGACCAGGCCGCCAACAGCGACATCCTGATCCTGCCCGCGGCCGGCGGCGACGCCGTGAACGTCTCGCAGCACCCCGGAATCGACGTGGCCCCGGCGTGGTCATCCGACGGACGGCGGCTCTACTGGCTCTCCAAGCGGCACGCGTCCACGCTCGATGTGTGGGCGGTCTACCTGCGGCGGGCCGACCACGAACGCTCCCCCGAAGAGTGGCAGCTCCTGTTCGTGGAAGAGGCCGGCAAGAAGGCCAAACCCGATGACAAGGGCAAACCGGCCGGCGACGAAGAAGCCGCCAAGGCGAAGGAGCCGCCGGTGCCGCCCGTGGAAATCGACTTTGCGGAGATTCACGAACGCGCGCGGCTGCTCGACGCCCTGCCGGGCGACGAGGGCGACCTGGCCGTGTCGCCCGACGGGCGCACCGTCGTGTTCAGCGCCGCGCTGGACGGCGAGCGCGACCTGTACAAGCTGCGCTGGGACGGCAAGGAGCTCAAGCGCCTGACCACCGGCGGCGCGCGCCCGTCGCAACCCGCCTTCAGCAAGGACGGCAAGCAGGTGCTGTACCGGACCGGCCGGGGCACGGTGGGCGTCACCGATCTCGAAGGGAAGCCCGGCGACCCCGTCGCCTTCAGCGCCCGGCACGAAGTGGAGCGGGCGGCCCTGCGCCTCCAGGTCTACGAGGAGGCCTGGCGCGAGCTGGAGCGGGGCTTCTACGACCCGGCGTTCCACGGCGCCGACTGGGCCGCGCTGCGGGAGCGCTACCGGCCGCTGGCGCTGGGCGCCTCCACTCGCGAGGATTTCCAGGAAGTGCAGAACCTGCTGGGCGGCGAGCTCAACGCCTCGCACATGCGGTTCGTCGCCGCCGGCGCGCCTCGCCCCGTCCCCACCGGCGAAATGGGCCTCCGGGTGGAGCCGGCCGCCGACGGGACGTCGGTCACGGTGGCGGAGGTGCTGGCGGGTTCGCCGGCGGCCCGCGCCGACGCCGGCCTCCGGGTCGGCGACCGGATCCTGGCGGTCAACGGTCACCGCCTGGCCGCGGGAGACAACTTCTTCGCGTTGCTCGCCGACACGGTGCGGCAGCGGACGGTGCTGCGCGTCGCCGGCGCCGACGGCGAGCGCGACGTTGAGCTCCGGCCGGCCCCCTTCGCCCAGCGGCGCCAGGACCGCTACCACGCCTGGGTCAAGGAGCGGCGCGCGCTGGTGGAGCGCTGGTCCGGCGGCAAGCTGGGCTACATCCACATCCAGGGCATGGACGCGCCGTCGCTCGAGGAATTCGAGCGCGACCTCTTCGCCGCCGCCCACGGCAAGCAGGGGCTCCTCATTGACGTCCGCAACAACGGTGGCGGCTGGACCACCGACTACCTGATGGCCATGCTCAGCGTCCGCCGCCACGCCTGGACAGTGCCGCGCGGCGCCGATCCGGCGGTGAAGGCATATCCCGACGCCGAGCGGCTCCTGCTGTCGGCGTGGACGCGGCCGGCGCTGACGCTCTGCGACCAGGACAGCTACTCCAACGCCGAGATCTTCTCGTGGGCCTTCAAGACCACGGGCCGCGGCTCCGTCGTGGGCATGCCCACCTTCGGCGCGGTGATCTCCACCGGCGGCGCGCGGCTCACCGACGGCTCGTTCGTCCGGCTGCCGGGCCGCGGCTGGTACGTCGCCGGCTCCGGGATCAACCAGGAGAACAACGGCTGCGTGCCGGACGTGATCGTCGCCCAGCCGCCGGAGCAGGACTTCGCCGCCGACGCCGACGCCCAGCTCGCCCGGGCGGTGGAGGTGCTGCTGGGGCAACTGCCCGCGTCACCCGACGCCCTGCCCTGGTGATGACGTGGTGCAGGCATCCCGCCTGCCGTGCCGCGCGTTCGATGAACGCGCGTTCGGTGTACCTCGCGGCCTGGCGGCCGCGAGTTCCAGCGGCAGAATATTGGGAGATTCGTCCGACCAACGAGAGTCAAAGACGGCAGCCGCTTGATCCTGCCGTGGCCGAACTCGCACGCGGAGCGTGCGAGGTACTTCAGGGGTACCTCGCGGCCTGGCGGCCGCGAGTTCCGTCTGCACGACCGCAGTGATCCGGCGTTGGTCTGGAGTACGCAGACACCTCAGCGCTCTGGATTCCCGCGGAGCGGGCCCCTCGAAACCGGGGGGGGCGCGGCCCCGGGCGTGTTCTCCTCACGCCCCGGCCGGGCGCGGTCCGTTCCCTCGGCACGGTTGAGCGATTCGCCTACGGCTCCGAGTCGCGTCGCGGCGAGGACCTATCGGAATCCCGCCACTTCCTGCCGAGTTTCACGGCGCCCGTCCGGCGGACGGGCGCTACTGCGTAGCGTAAAGTGCGGTGAACAGCAGGCCGCGCCCGCCGGGCGCGGCCCGCCCACTTGGCACGGTTGAGCGATTCGCCCACGTCCTCGAGTCGCGTCGCGGCGGGGACCTATCGAACTCCCACCACTTCCTGCCGAGTTTCACGGCGCCCGTCCGGCGGACGGGCGCTACTGCGTAGCATAAAGTGCGGTGAACAGTAGGCCGCGCCCGCCGGGCGCGGCCCGCCCACTTGGCACGGTTGAGCGATTCGCCCACGTCCTCGAGTCGCGTCGCGGCGGGGACCTATCGGAATCCCGCCACCTCCCGCCGAGTGTCACGGCGCCCGTCCGGCGGATGGGCGCTACTTCGCCGCAGGCCGCGGCTCGGCGAACAGTAGGCCGCGCCCGCCGGGCGCGGCCCGCCCACTTGGCACGGTTGAGCGATTCGCCCACGGCTCCGAGTCTCATCGCGGCGAGGACCTGTCGAACTCCCGCCACTTCCTGCCGAGTGTCACGGCGCCCGTCCGGCGGACGGGCGCTACTGCGTAGCATAAAGTGCGGTGAACAGTAGGCCGCGCCCGGCGGGCGCGGCCCGCCCACTTGGCACGGTTGAGCGATTCGCCCACGGCCTCGAGTCGCGTCGCGGCGAGGACCTACCGAAATCCCACCACTTCCTGCCAAGTGTCACGGCGCCCGTCCGGCGGACGGGCGCTACTGCGTAGCGTAAAGTGCGGTGAACAGTAGGCCGTGCCCTCCGGAACCCGGCCGCGCCGGCGGCCGCGGAGTTTAGACCGGGCCGAAAGGCCCGGCTGGGGCGGATCCCCTACGGCGTGGATGAGCCGCGCGAGCGGCGACAGAAATTGATGGGGAATAATGACCGATGATTCAAGCTTTTCTGATATATATATCGAACATATTTTAACGCACGGATTTGAACGTGCTCTGTTATTTATAACGATCGGATTGGAGAGTGTTCGGCCCGTTCACCTGTCTCCGTCGCTCCTGCGGAGCTCGGGTTGCTCCGCCACTCCGCTGACCCGGACCTGTCGGTCCGGGCTACATTCCGCCGCCGCCGCAGGCGGCGGGACCGCGGAGCCCCCCCCGCGGGGAGGCGGCGCCGGTCGTCGATCGATTCGGGCTACATTCCGCCGCCGCCGCAGGCGGCGGGACCGCGGAGGCCCCCCCCGCGGGGAGGCGGCGCCGGTCGTCGATCGGTCCGGGCTACATTCCGCCGCCGCCGCAGGCGGCGGGACCGCGGAGGCCCCCCGCGGGGAGACGGCGCCGGTCGTCGATCGGTCCGGGCTACACTCCGCCGCCGCGGGCGGCGGGATCTCGGCCAACCCGTCGAGGCGAACCGGCGCCGGGCGGCACACCCGGCAGGCCCGGAATCATATCGGATCGGCAACGGAGGCATACATGCATCGGATCCAGCGCATCGGACCATTGTCCCTGGCTAAGATCCAGGGGGTCATGTTCCTGGTGATCGGACTTATCTTCGGGGTGCTCTACGGCGTGATCATGGGCGTCGCGGGGGCTGTCACCATGGCTTCGGGCGAGGAAGAAGGCGCGATGTTCCTGATTCTCGGCGCCGTGTCCCTCTTCGGTTTCCCCATCTTTTACGCGGTGATGGGTTTCCTGATGGGCGCGCTGATGGCGTGGGCCTACAACCTCGCCGCCCGCTTCATCGGGGGGCTCGAGGTGGAGTTGGCAACGGTGGAGCAACCGGCCGGCAAGCCCACCGCCGGCACGAGCGAAATCCCGGAGGCCTCGCCGGAAGTCCAGGCTCCCGGTGCCGGGCTCTGATCCTCGACCCCTCACCGCGGGATCCCGCTGACTACTCCGGTGCGCCGGCGGCCAGCGCTTCGGCCTCGGCGTGGCTGCGGATGACGCGGATGTCCGGCCGGCGGGCCAGTTCACGGAACATCCTAACCAGCTCGCGGTCGGATCGCACGTCTTCGCGATGAATCCGCCGCCGCAGCCGGCGGACCTCCGGCAGGCGCCGCAGCGCCTGAGCCAGCGCCCCGTAAAATTCCCGCCGCCGGCCGGCCCACTGCGACGCCGCCTGCAGCACCAGCATGCCCGCGTGGCGGGCCAGCATCCCGGGATCACGGATCTCCAGCCAGTGGAAGAGGAGCCGGTTGCGCGCGGCGATGACGTCGACGCGCCGCCGCTCGAAGGCGCGGCCGATGGTGGCGCTGGGCTGGTGGTAGACCACGCTGCGCGGCTCGTAACGGATTTCCCACCCCCGCTTCCAGGCGCGGTACGACAGGTCGATATCCTCCCAGTAAAACGGATTGAAGATCTCCAGGAAGCCGCCGAGCTGAAGGACCTTTCCGCGGTCCAGCGCCGCGAACCCGCCGATGGCCGTGAACGAGGGCCACGGCCCCGCGCCGCCGCCGACGGGCTCGTAATTGAACTGGGCGCTCCAGTAGCCGCGCCGGAACATCCCCACCTTGCCGCCGGTGCTCAGCACCCGCGTGCCCGGCAGCAGCACCCGGCAGGTCACGCCGAAGACGGCCGGATCGCGGAAGTGCTCGAGGAGCGGCGTGAGGAAACCGGCCTCCGGTTCCACGTCGTTGTTGAGGAGCACCACCACCGGGTGCGCCGCCGCCGCAAATCCGGTGTTGCAGGCCGCGGAGAAACCGCCGTTGTCCCGGCGGGCCGTCACGCGGACCCCGGCGGCGGCGGTGCGGGCCAGGTATGCCGCGGTGTCGTCCGTGCTGCCGTCGTCCACGACCAGGACTTCCGCCGCCGCCCCGGTGAGCCGGCGGTAGGCGTCCGCCTCGGCGAGCACGGCGGGCAGGTACCGCTCCAGCAGGTGGCGGCCGTTCCAGCTTGGGATGACGATGCTCACCGCGGGCCGCGACGTGCCCGCCGGCGCCGGCGCGGCGGCGGGGCACTCGGCTTCGACGAGCGGCGTGGCGGTCATGCGGCGGATATCCCTCGCGGACGGCATTCCGGCGCTGCCAATTGTACACCAGAACCGCCCCCGATCGCGCGGTTCGCGGCGGGGAGGGGCGTTGCGGCCGAACCGCGCGAAAACTTAACCAAAATCCGCGGCCGTCGTATAATCAGACTGCGGGACAGCCGGCCGCCCGCCGGCATGAACCTGCGGCGCGGCGGTGACATCCATGTTGAAGCAGCCCCGTTCGCGCACAGACGCCCGCGCGGCGCGGCGCCCGGATTCAGTTTTCCATTCGCCATCCCCGCGATGGCAGTGCCCAGGAGGCGAGACGTGACACACGCAGACGAGACGCAGCCCACAGCCGGCGCCCCGGCGCCCGCCGCCGGGCAGCCGGCGCCCAGCCCGGCCGACCTCAAGAACCAGGCGCGGCAACTGCGCCGGGCCCTGTCCACCGCCGATATCATCATGGTGGAAGACCACGACACCCAGGTGTCCCGCAAGACCTACATCTATCTCGCCGGCGCCATGGGCAGTTTGGTGCTCATCCTGGCCCTGGTCCTGATGCCGGCCACGCGGGCCACGCTGGCCGACCGGACCGACCGGATCGCCCAGATCGGCACCAGCGCCAATCCCGCCACCGACCAGGCGGCGCTGGCCGCCAACGAGCGGCAACCCGCGACGCCTTCGTCCGCTGAAGGGGAACCGGTGCTCCCGGGCGGCTTCACCATCGGCAGCGATACCCCGCAAACCCCGGCGACGGCACCCATCGGGGCGGCACCGCCACCCTCGGCCCCGCAGGTCCTTCGGGCCGCCCAACGCCCCGCCCCGCCGGCGCCCGCCGCGCCCGCCGCCAAGCCGACCCCGCGCCCGTCGGTGCCGGCCACTCCCCAAGGCGACGCCTACCGGCTGCTGCTGGCCCAGCGGCCGGCGTTCGCCGACCTGGTGAACGGCGGATCGGCGGAGTACCGCTACGTGGAGCATAAAGCCACAGCCAAGGACGATTCCGCTTTCGTGCTGGATTTCACGTTCCGTAAAGGCGACGCCGGGGAGGCCGCCCACTTCATCTGGGAAGTGAACCTGGCCGACCAGACCATCAAGCCCATCGGTCTGGCCACCGCGCGGTTCGACCGGCGAACTTCCCGCTGACCGGCCGCCGCCCGGAGCCGGCACGCTCGCTCCGCCAGTCGGTCCGCCCGCCGGGTGACGGGAAAGCGGCGGCGGGCCGGGGCGCGCGGTTAGCCGTCACAACATCTGCTTGAACAGCTCGGTGAGCGATCGCATGTCGAACGGTTTCTTGAGGAAACCGTCGACATCCAGGGGCCCCTCCTTCTGCCGGATCTCTTCGAGCCGGTACCCGCTGGTGAACACGACCCGGATGTGCGGCGTGGCGGTGCGCAGGTATTTCATGATGCCCGGCACGTCCATGTCGGGCAACTGGTAATCCATCAGGATGAAGTTGATCTCCGCAGACTTGCTGTCCAGAATCTGTCGCGCCGTGGCCAGGTTCTCGGCGAAATGGACCTTGATGCCCAGCTCCATGAGCATCTCGCACAACAGGTCGCCGAGCGTCTCCTCGTCCTCGACCACGAGCACGGTGTACTTGCCGTGGCTCAGGATCCGCAGGTCGATCTCGCCGGGGATCTCCGACTTTTCCCCCACCACCGGAAAATAGACCCGGAACTCGGTCCCGGCGCCCAGCTTGGAATCCACTTCGATGAAGCCCTCGTGGCGCTTGACAATGCCGAACACGGCGCTGAGGCCGAGGCCGGTGCCCTTGCCCGGCGGCTTGGTGGTGAAGAACGGCTCGAAGATCCGGTGGCGGATATCCGCCGGGATGCCGTTGCCGGTGTCGCGGACGATGAAGCAGACGTAGTCGCCGCCGACCGTGCCGCTCAACACCGTCTCCCGGGTGCGGCTCTCGGCCCGCAGGTCGAACTCCAGCAGGCCGCCGGCGGGCATGGCGTCCTGGGCGTTGGTGGCCAGGTTCAGCAGGATCTGCTCCACCTGGTTGGCGTCGGCGACGATCCGGGGCACCGTGGCGTAATTGGGGTAGCGGAGCTGGACCGACGGCTTCTTGTAGTTGGAAAAGAAGACGCAGAACCGCTGGAGCACCTCCACCGGCGCCAGCACCTGGAGGTTGGTGGGCTTTTCCCGGGAGAACGCCAGCAACTGGGAGGTGAGGGCCGAGCCGCGATCGGACGCGCCCTCGATGTTGCGCAGCTTGCGCAGGTCCTCCTCCGGCAGGTCGGTCCGCGTCACCAGGAGTTTGGCGTTGTTCTGGATGATGGTCAGGATGTTGTTGAAATCGTGCGCCACGCCGGCGGTGAGCGTCGACAGGCTCTCGAGCTTGTGCACCTGCTCGAGCTGCCGCTCCAGCGCCTTCTTCTCCGTGACGTCGAGGAAGGAGAGCAGGTAACCGCTGGTCCCGCCCTGGTGCTGGCCCAGCGCCACGCCGGACACCACCAGTTCGCGCGACACCTTGCGCACGGTCAGGATCTTCGTCTCCCACAACTGGGGGCGGCCCTCGGCGCAGAGCTGAAGGTGGTTCCGGAACGTCGCCGCAGCCTCCTCGTCGAGGAACCGGTCGGGGGAGGCGGGATCCAGTTGGCCCACGCCCAGCAGGTCGCGCATGCGCTGGTTCATGAACAGGGTGTTCCGCTCGGACGAGAGGAACCAGATGCCGATGTTGACGTTTTCCACCAGGGTCCGGTAGCGCTCTTCGGACTCCTGGAGCTTGCGGTTGTACTCCTGCAACTGGGTGACCTTCTCCTCGAGGTGCGTCACCAGCGTGCGGCTGTACTCGCGGAGCACGGACTGCTCCTCGACCACGGGGATTTTGTCCTGGCGGCCCTTGAGGAAGCTCTCCACGTCCTGGACGAAGGAGAACGGATCGATGGGCTTGGCTATGAAGCCCACGCAGCCGGCGGCCAGGGCCATGTCCTTGTCGCCCTTCATCGTCTTGGCCGTCAGGGCCACCACCGGCACTTCCTCCAGCCCCTTCATCGACTTGATCTTGGTGGTCACCTCATAGCCGCTCAGCGAGGGGATGTTGATGTCCATCAGGACCAGATCGGGCATTTCCTGCGGCGCCCGCACGATGGCCTCGATCCCGTCGGCGGCGCCCACCACCTCGTAACCCGACGTCTCCAGGAGCGTTTTGACCAGCCGGAAATTGTCGGGATTGTCCTCGACGTACAGGATCTTGGTCATGGGCGGCGGGACCTCCGTTTCGCGGCCGGAATCAGGGTATCTCCCCGGGATCCCCGGTAGCCGGCCGGACCGGCTCGCCGATGAGCACCACGCGGATGTCCATCACGTTGGTGCCGGTGGGTCCCGTGACCACCAGGTCGCCGAGGGGTTGGAAAAACCGGTATGAATCGTTGCGGGACAGGAATTCGTCAGGGTCCAGCCCCAGCGCCTGGGCTCGGGCCAGCGTCGCGTTGTCGGCCAGGGCGCCCGCCGCGTCGGTGGGGCCGTCGGTGCCGTCGGTGCCCGCCGACAGGACCACCGCCGGCACGTTGCAGCCCGCCAGGCGCCGGACGCAGTGGAGCACGAACTCCATGTTGCGTCCGCCCAGCCCGCCGCCCTGAAGGCGCACGGTGGTTTCGCCGCCGGAGACCAGGCACACCGGCGGCGGCACCGGCCGGTGGGTGTAGACCACGTCGTACGCCAGCACCGAGTGGAACGCCGAGCAGTGCGCCGTGTCCCCGGTGATGTGGTCGGACACCAGGAGGGGCCGGTAGCCGAGCCGGCGGGCGCACTCCTTGGCCGCGTGGCAGGCGGCCATGTTGTTTCCCGCCACCACGGCGCTCTTGTTGGCCAGAATCGGATCGTCGGGGCACACGGTTTCGGGGATCTGGCCCGCCAGGCCGGCCTCGAGGTGACGGCGAACCGCGACCGGCACCTTCAACGTCAGTTCGTAGCGTTCCAGCACCTGCCAGGCGTCGGCGAACGAGGACGCGTCGGCGACCGTCGGCCCCGAGCCGATGATGTCCAGCCGGTCGCCCACCACGTCCGACAAGGCCAGGGTCAGGGCCGGTCTTCGGCCGAGCCGGCGGGCCAGTTGCCCGCCCTTGACCGCGGACAGGTGCTTCCGGATGCAGTTGATCTCGCCGATGTCCGCGCCGCACCGCAGCAGCAGTTCGGTCACCGCTGCCTTGTCGGCGACGGTGAGGTGTCCGGCCGGCAGGCAGAACAAGGCGGACGACCCGCCCGACACCAGCACCACCACCGGCGCGGTGGCCGGCACCGAGTGGTCCAGCCAGCGGAGCGCGCCTTCGGCCGCCGCGACGCTGCGGCCGTCCGGAACGGGGTGGGACGCCTCGACCACCTGGCAGCCGGGAACGGCTTCCCCGTGTCCCGCTTTGGTCACCAGGTAGCCCGCCAGGGCGCGCGGGGCGACGAGCGTCCCCAGGGCCCGAGCCATCGCCGAGGCGGCCTTGCCGAAACCGAGGACGCAGACCCGGTCCTGGCCGCCCAGGTCCAGGCTGAAGCGCCCTTGCGCCGCCAACCGGTCGCCGTCGAGTCGCAGGCAGGCGGCGAACGCGGCGGCAGGCTGGGCGGCCGCCAAGGCTTCTGCGAATACCTGGCGGGCGTCCTGTCGCATCTGGACGTTCATGGCGGGTTGTCTCCGTAGTGCCATTGTAACCCAGTTTCAGTTTTTGCGGCAGCGCTTTGTCGGTCCGTCCGTTTCTGCGATAATGGTTTGCCATGGCCGAGCACCCGACGCACCCGCATCCCGACCCGCCCCGCGTGCTGCTGATCTTCATCGACGGTCTGGGCGTCTCCGCCTGCGCCGATCCGGACCGGAATCCGCTGCAGGATCCCGCCCTGGGGATCCTGCGGATCGTGCCCCGGCTGGCCGACGGCGCCGTGGCGGTGCCCGGTTTCGCCGCCCGGCCCATCGATGCCACTCTGGGCGTCGACGGACTCCCCCAGAGCGCCACCGGCCAGGCCACGCTGTTCACCGGCGTCAACGCCGCCGCGCTGGCCGGCCGCCACATCAACGGATTTCCCAACGGGGTCCTGCGCCGCCTGCTGGAGCGGGAGAGCCTGTTCCTGAAGCTGGCCCGGCGCGGCGTCGTCGGGGACTTCGTCAACACGTTCAGCCCCGAGCTCATGCGGTTCTACCGGCTGCGGCGGCTCTCCGTCACCACGTGGGCGGCGCTGGCCGGCGGCCGCCAGTTGCGCACGTTTTCCGACCAGCGCGAGGGGCGGTCGCTGTACCAGGATTTCACCAACCTGTTCCTGCAGGAACAGGGCTACGACATGCCGCTGCAGACGGCCGCGGCGGCCGGCCGGATCCTGGCCGGTCTCACCGCCGGCTGTCCCTTCATGCTGTACGAGTATTTCATGACCGATTACGCCGGCCACAGCGGAGAGCGGGAATTCGCCCGGCTGATCCTGCGCCTGCTCGACGAGCTTCTCGAATCGGCGCTGGCGGCCATCGACCGGACGCGCACCACGGTGCTGCTCACCAGCGACCACGGCAACATCGAGGATCTGGGCACGCGCGGCCACACCCGCGCGCCCGTGCCGCTGCTCGCCTGGGGTCCGGGCGCCGCCGCCCTGGTGGACCGCATCGCCGCCCTCCCCGACGTCACTCCCGCCATCGTGGACTACCTCTCCGCTGAGTCAACCTTTTAACTGTTCTTTGGAGATAGGAGATAGGAGATAGGAGTAAGGAGTGTTCGTAATTCGTAATCGTAATTCGTAATCGTAATTCGCAATCGGAATTCGCAATCGTGATTCGTGATCGTATTCGGGGCTCGTTCGCGGTCGTCGGATATCGAACATCGGAAATTGGACCTGGGACCCAGGTTCTGGGATCTAGGTTCTGGGACCTGGGTTTTGGGACCACGGTTTTGGATCCCAGGTCCCTTCACCCAGGATCCAGATCCCCACACCCAAGACCCAGATCCCAGGTCCCAAATCCCAAAACCCATTCACTCTTCTTCTTTGTGACTTTGTGGTGAGCGCTTACGGCTTGAAGGCGTTCTCGATGAACTCCAGCTCGTGGCGGCCGTCGGGATCGAAGACGACGGCGACGACGTGGTAGCGGACCGGGACGTTCCGGAGGCCGTGCTCCCTCAGGAAGTACGCGGCCAGGCGGCCGTAGCGCTCGATCTTCTCCGCGGTGACCGCGTCCTCGGGCCGCCACTTGGCGTGGCGCAGCCGCGTCTTGACCTCGACGAAATGGATCGCCTCGTCCCGCCGGGCCACGAGATCCACCTCGCCGAACGGCGCGCGCCAATTGCGGGCCACCACGTCGTAACCGTCGGCCGCGAGCCGGCGGTGGGCCAGCCATTCGCCCAGCCGGCCGAGGGCCTTGGGGTCATGCAGCAGGCGCCGGGCGGCGCGCCGCGTGAATCCGAACACGGACGGTTCCCTCCCCGTCGCTGACCGAATCGATGCTGCCGGCCGGTCAGACCGCGCGCAGCGCCCGGCCGCGCTCGAAAGCGGTCCGGTTGACGTCGCGGGCCTTGGCCGGCACGAACTCGGCCACCACCGCCCGCCAGGCGTCCACGTCCAGCGGCGACATCGTGGACAGCACGCCCAGCATCACGCTGTTGACCAGCCGGGTGTTTCCCAGCTCCCGGGCGATCGCGTCGGCGGGCACCAGCACCGCGCCGGGCACCCGCGCCGCCAGCTCGGCGGCCGGGTCGTCGAGGTACGTGGTCAGGCCGGCCGCGGCGATGGGCGGCACGATCTTCTGGGTGTTGGCGAGCACGGCGCCGGCCGGCGCGAGGAAATTCAGCCAGCGTAACGACTCCAGGATCTCGAACGACAGGATGACGTCGGCGCGCCCCTCCTCGATGAGCGGCGAGTGCACCACGGGACCGAACCGGACGTGGCTGCTCACGACGCCGCCGCGCTGGCTCATGCCGTGCACCTCGCTCTTCTTGGCGTCGAGGCCGCTCCGGAGCGCGGTCTCCGCGATGATTTCGCTGGCCAGGATGATGCCCTGGCCGCCGACGCCCACCAGCAGGATGTTTGTGGTCGGGGTGGTCATGGCTCAGACTCCTTTCTCGACGGGCTGGATGGCGCTGACGGGACACACCGACGCGCACAGGCCGCAGCCGGTGCAGAGCTCCCCGTCGATCACTGTCTTGAAGTGCCCCTTCTCCGTCTTCTGGTCGGACTTGAGGAGCGCCGGGCAGGCCGACTTGCGGCAGGCGCCGCAGCCGATGCAGATCTCGGGCTCGACCGCGTACTTGCCGCGCTTCACCTTCTGGGGATAGAGCACGCACGGCTGGCTGGAGACGATCACCGACAGGTGGTCGGCCTGGGTTTCCTGCTTGACCAGCTGGGCAAACGCCTTGTGCTGGGTGGGATCGGCGGCGAAGACGTGCTCCACGCCCAGTCCCTTGCACAGGGCCACCAGGTCAACGCTGTAGGTGGGCTCGCCGCGGAGGTTGTGGCCGCTGGCGGCGTGCTCCTGCCCACCGGTCATGGCGGTGATCCCGTTGTTGCTGATGATGATGGTGATGGTGCTCTTGTTGTAGATGGCGTCCAGCAGTCCGGTGATGCCCGAGTGGAGGAAGGTGGAGTCGCCGATCACGGCGACGATGTTCTTGCCGTCGCCCCGGGCCTTCTGGATGCCGACGGCGGCGCCGATGCTGGCGCCCATGCAGATGCAGGTGTCCAGCGCGTTGACGGGCGGCAGGGCGCCCAGGGTGTAGCAGCCGATGTCGCCGGTGATGGTGGCGTCGCGCAGCTTGCCCAGCGCCAGGTACATCCCCAGGTGCGGGCATCCCGGGCACATGGCCGGCGGCCGCGGGGTCAGGCCGTCCACCGCCGCGTGGACCGGCGCGGCGGCCGCTTCCAGCAGGCCGGCCTTGGCCAGGCAGGCGCGGACGATATCCGGCGTCAGCTCGCCGATGGCCGGAAAGATGGACTTCCCTTCGACGGGCAGCCCCAGGATCCGGATCTGCTCCTCGAGGTAGGGGTCCAGCTCCTCCACCACGATGAGGCGGTCCACCGAGGCGGCGAACCGGCGGATCATCCCGGCGGGGATCGGGTTGGTCAGCCCCAGCTTCAGGAACGACGCCTCGGGCCAGACCTCCTTGACGTAGGCGTAGGCGCCGCCCGAGGTGACGAAGCCGACGCGGCGGTCGCCGGGCTCGATGCGGTTCAGCGGCGTCTCCTCGGCGAACGCGGCCAGGCGCTCCTCGCGCTCGGCCATGACCACGCGGCGGCGGCGGGCGTACATGGGAAGCATGACGAACTTCTCCCGGTCGATCCGGCCGGGGTTGCGCAGGGGGTGCTCCCGCCGCTCGCCGAGCTCGGCCACGCTCTTGCCGTGGGCGGTGCGGGTGGTGATCCGGAGCATGACCGGCGAGTCGAACGTCTCGCTGATCTCCAGCGCCGCGCCGACGAAGTCCTTGGCTTCGGCCGAGTCGCTGGGCTCCAGCATGGGGATCCGGGCGAACGCGGCGAACCGCCGGTTGTCCTGCTCGTTCTGCGACGAGTGCATGCTCGGGTCGTCGGCGGAGACCAGGACGAATCCGCCGTTGACGCCGGTGTAGGCGAACGTCATGAGCGGGTCGGCCGCGACGTTGACCCCCACGTGCTTCATGGCCACGAGCGTCCGGGCGCCGCCGATGGAGGCGCCCATGGCGATCTCGAAGGCGACCTTCTCGTTGGTGGACCATTGGGCCTCGATGTCCGGGTACTGGGCGACGGCCTCGAGGATCTCGGTGCTCGGGGTGCCGGGATAGGCCGAAGCGAACCGGACGCCGTACTCCCAGGCGCCTCGGGCGATGGCTTCATCGCCGGAGAACAGTTTCTTCGTCATTTATACCTCCGCTGGAAAAACGAAACCATACTATACACGATTCCGGCCCCCGGGGCGGCACAAATTTCGTGGCGCGGGAAGCTATCACCACAAAGGCACGATGGACACAAAGGGCCTCATGTGTCATTGATCATTCGTCATTGATCATTTCTCATCTGTCATTTTTCATTGAAGAGGATTTTGAAGGGGTGATCGGAACTTGGGACCTGGGTCCTGGGTCCTGGGACCTGGGATCTAGGAGCTGGGAGCTGGGGGCTGGGACCTGGGAGCTGGGACCCCGGACTCGGGATCAGCGATCTCGAATTTGGAATCCGGGGTTTCTTTCTTGGATCTCGGACCAGAACCCAGAACCCAAGACCCAGGTCCCAGAATTCAGGTCCCAGAACCCAAGTCCCAGAACCCATGTCCGATATCCGATGTCCGATTTCCGAAGTCCGAACTGTTTACCGTTTACTGCTCACCGTTCACTTTCTTCAGTGCCGGTTGTCGTAGGCGATGCCCTGCTCCGTCTGGTTGATGGCCTTGCGGGTGAGGTCGATGGCCTTGTTCCGGTGGCCGCCCTTGTCCGGCGTGGCCTGCTGCAGGTCCACCAGGGCGGCGCGCAGGTGGGAGAGCGCCGACTTCATCTGGGGTTGTGCCTCCGCGAACACCGGCCGGATCATCGACCCGACAAGGACCACAGCCAGCACCACGGACAGGACGATCGTGGCCACTTTCCATCTGTTCATGAAAACCTCCTGTTGATTGTGTAGTTTCCAGACTGGATTTTACGCCATTGTAACACCGGACCGCCCCATGGCGGTCCGGTGTTTTCAACCGCTCGATTCAGGGTGCTCACGCGGTGAGCCGGAAGAATCGGATGGTGTTCGCCGATGCGCTAGCGGCCCCGCCGGGGGCCGCGCTCCGGACGCTGCTCCAGCATCTCCCGCTGGTCCGCGTCGAGGATGTTCCAGACGGCGGCGTGGATCTCGGCGCGGGCCAGGGCCAGCGCCTCGTGCGCCTGGGCGTGTTTGGCGGCGGCGGCTTCCACCGCGGCCGAGTCGAAGACGGGCTTCACGCTGGCGGCCCGCAGCGCGTCATGGGCGGCCAGGTCCGCCTCGCGGAGTTTCCGGAGGTCGGTGGCCTTCTGTTCGAACAGCGTCCGGAGTTGATCCTCCTGGGCCTCTGTCAGGTCCAGCCGGCCGAAGCCACGCTTGAACCGACCGCTGGCCTCGTCCATGAAGCGGTCACGGGCTTCGGCGCGCTGGTGACGGCCCGAACCCGCGGCCAGCACGTCCAGTCCGCCCGCCTGCCGCTCGGTGAGGATCGGGTAGATTTCGGACCAGGCCTTGGCGCGGGCCAGGGCGCTCTCGCGCTCCAGGGCCGCGATCTCCGCGGCGGCCGCCTTGATCGCCGCCGTATCGACCGATGGCTTCCGGATGGCCTGGACCAGCGCCTCCTGCGCCTCGATCCGGCGGTCGCGCTCGTTCTCCAGCCCGGCCTTGAGGCCGGCCAGGATCGGCTCCACCTGCGCGCGCTGCGCCTCGGTGAGATCCAGCCGCTCCAGGGCGCGCTCCATGAGCGCCGGCCGCGGCCCCTCGCCGCCGGGGCGACCGTGACGCGGTCCCCGCGGGCCGGCCATTGCCCAGGCGAACGCCGTCAGCATGAGCCCGGCGAGCAGGACGATCGTGAATCCCCTTGCAGCGGTTCTGGTTTTTAAATGCGGATGCGGATACATGATGCTTCCTCCTATGGTTTCTCCGGCGGCCGGCTTGCTCTTCGGCCTGCCTCGCCTAGTGAAACCCGCGAATCGGATGGAAGTTTCAACCGGACCCTGACACCCCTCGGTCAGTCGCTGCCCGTTTGGCTGAAAATGAACGGGCCTGCGTGCGCAGGCCCGTGGAGAGAATATTGGGGTGGGTAATGGGATTTGAACCCACGACACCTGGAGCCACAATCCAGTGGATACGTTTTCGCAACCTACGCAAAAACAGGGTTAAGCAATTTAACATGAAAAGGATACGCCATGTTTCACTACACCGAAACTTTCAGAAATTATCAGCATTTACACCCTGTTTTTTGAAAAAATTGGAGAAAAATTGGAGAAAAAAACATGGCCTAAGTTAACATCCCTGTGGGCGTTCCGCGTGAAGGGCACAAAAAAACGGCCCGTATTGCCCCAGGACGCGTTATTTCAGGCGGGTCCGGCCCCGAGTAAGGGCGGCCCCGGCGGGCCGGCGCCGTTGATGCGGGCGGTCGGGGAGAGGCCGCCCGCCGGCGTCGGTTTGTACTCCCGCCGGAGCCCGTATATCAGCAACCTCCGTCAATCGTGTTCGCCCGACTCCGGAAGTAGGTGCCGGGCCAGGAGCTCGGCGAGCGGGCACACGAGCAGCGTCCGGCGGATCGCCGCAGCGAGTTCTTTTTGCGGCGCCTTCTTCGGCTCCAGCATCTCGAAGAGCAGGAAAAACAAATCGGCGTGAACCGGGCACTCGCCGGGCATGGCCGGCGTCGGTTTGGATCTAGTCTTGATCTTGGTCATTGCCTCTCCCCTCTGTGAAGTTCTCTGAATCATCCACGCCGGCCAGGCACAGCGCGGCGTCCAGGTCGCGCCGGATCGCGGCCAGTACAGCCGGGTCGCTCACCCGCTTGGCCGCCACGGCGTGCACGGCGTCGCAGAACGCCCGCAGCTCGTTTGCGGAGTACGCGGACACGGTCTTCTGGCCGTCGGGACCGTAGAGCAGCGCCAACTCGGCCTCGGTGTGGTGCTCGCCGGCGGTGAACAGGATCGGCCACAATTTTTCGCTCACCATGCCGATGCACGCGTTGATCGCATCCGCGTCGACGATGTTGACGATCAGCGCCCGTCGGGTGTTCGTTATGAACGCCTCGAACGTCGCGGTGTCCACCAGCCAGGGATGCTCGGCCACCAGACGCCGGGCCCGGGCATCGGCGGCGGCGCGCTCGGCCGCCTTGATTCGCGTCTCAATTTGCTTGGCCATTGCCCACCCCCAGCTCCGCGAGTGTCCGCTCCACATCGGCGAGTCGAAGCTCAAGGTCCGCGCCTTCGATCAGTCGGGACGCCACGCCCACCAGGTACCCCAGCAGGCGGGCTCGCTCCACCAGGTCAAGCTCGGCATCCCGCACGCGGTCAATCTCGTCACCCAGGACAGCGAGCAGGTCGGCCATGCGGCGGTAGCGCAGCTCGGCCAGCTCCGGCTTGGGTCTACGGGCGGGTCTAATCTCGCCCGTCCGTCGGCGGCGGGCGGACTCCCGTTTCACGGCTCGCGCCATTGCAGGGTCAGCATACGGCACGATCCACCCCCACGCGGACCCAGCCGGAGCCACCGCGACGATCACCGCGTTGCACGAGCTCGATCAGCCGGGCCGCCGGCCGCGACGTCACCGGGATCATCTCCATCGGCAGGCCCGCCGCCAGCACCGGAGCGGTCCGGAGCGCGGCCACCAGCGCGGTAGCGTCTTCGGTCACGATCACCGCGCCGTCCAGATCGTAACCGTCGGGCCGGAACGGGTCGCCGGGAGCGAACCGGTCATTGAAGCAGCGCGAGTATTGCCAGCCCTGCCCCTCGGCGAGTCTGAGCGCGGCGTGATACTCAGCTGGCGTCAACTCCAGCTTTTCACCGAAGGCGCCGCTCAGGACCACGGCCCGGGTCCCCGTGAGCCGGTCCGGCCGCCACGGCGGGTTATGCCCGATCAGCACGCCGCCCGCCTGCCGGAGCCACGGGATGAACGCGTCCCGCGTCACAAACTCGTGATTCGTGTCGCGCTGGGTGTGATACCGGACGGACAACATATCGAACCAGTGCGCCAGCCCGTCAGCCATCGCGCCAACGTCGGCGGAAGTCAGGTGGACGGTGGGCCGGTAGACCAGCCACGGCATCATACCGCGCCCCAGGTCACGCGGCACGTCCAGCTCCGGCGGCCAGCCGCCTTCAACAGCGTATCGCAGGGTGTTCTCGAACCACTCCGCCTCCGGGAACGCCGGCGCCACGCCCGCATTGTCTGGCACGAGTTCAATTTTGGTCACCATCACAACCTCCCCTCAAGTATTTTTTCAACGTCGCCGGCAGACCGCGCCAGCAGGTAGATCCCGCCGGCGGCCTCGATCCGGTCTTGAAATCGTTTTTGTGCCGGACTCTGCCGGCCATGCCGGGACTTGCACTCGATCCCGATCACCCGGCCGGCCACCACGGCGATGATGTCCGGCAGGCCCAGCACGCCGATGTGGACCCTGGTCCCGCCCGGCGTCAGGAACACGCCCACCTGTTCGCGCCAATGGAGCACGCCACGGCGCTTGAGCAACCGGAGCACGGCCCGCAGCACGGTGGCCTCGGTGGGCCCCCGGCGCCGGCGGCGGTCCCGCTCGGCATCCTGCCGGGCGTGGTAGGCGGCCAGCGCGTCGCCCAGCGGATCGCCCCACCAGTCCGGTGCGGATGCGCTCATGGCGTCACCCCCTGCCGGCGGGCCAGCTCGGCCCGGGCGGCGCGGTACAAGTCCCGTTCCTCGTGCTCCAACTGGCGCCCCAGCTTCACCAGCGCCCGCAGATGCTCGGTGCTCTTGCCGGCCATCTGTTCGGCCAGGGTCGGCCCGTTTCGTCGCTCCAGTCGCTCGCGGAGCACCCGGGCGGCCACCTGGTGCCACACCCCGCCCCCGCCCAGGTGCACCCCTTCGCGGACCTCGGCCGCCAGCTCGGCGACGGTGTAGAGCGCCATCACGTCGCGGCAGGCATCGGCGGCGGTGCTCACTGGACACCCCCCCGCTCGGCCTCGGCCAGCAGGGCGGCCATCGCCTCCGGCGTCAACTCAGTGTCGCCGGCGGTGTCACCCGTTGCGGTGGACGATGTGGACGATAGCGTGTCCGGCCGTTTTTCTTTCAAGTCCATGTTTATATTGGGCTTGAGTGTGTTTTCGGATGTCGGTGTGGACGATGTGGACGAATTGTTAGGGTTTTTATTTTGTTGGCCCTTATATAGGGAAAAACCTGAAAAAAGGCCTTTATCGTCCACATCGTCCACACTCACCGCCAACTGAAGTCCGGTCCATACCACGTCCGCTCGTGTCTTTTCTTTGGTGAAACCCTTTTCTTTCAAGCGCATACCGAACGCACGCGCGGACATCGGCTGTTCGCCATTGGCCTTGCACCATGCCTCGAATCCGGCATACAGGTTTCGGGCGGTGTCCCGAACGTTCGGGTCGGTCACGGTGCACTCGGCAACGAAGTTCGCCAGCACGTCCTGCTCCTGCCGGTACTCGTTCGTCGCGGCGAGCACAGCATCCGGTGGTCGCAGTCCGTCCCGCTGCCACTCCAGGCAGCCGGCGACGATCCAGTTCAGGATGCCGGCCGCCTCGGTCTCGGCCAGCGTCTCGCTCAGCCCCGGGATGCGCTCCGGTTTCGGGATGATCGTGGTGAACGGGATCAGGTGCACTCGATCCCACAGCGCCTCGCTCGTCTCGCGGATCACCGGCTTGTTATTGGTGGACAACAGCAGCTTGCACACCGGCCGAAATTCAAAAAACTCCTGGTGCAGGAAACGGGCGGTCATGGGTTCGGCGCCGCTTGTCAGGTCTTTAATGCGCGCCTCGTTCAGCCGGCGGTTCTCTGCCGACTCGGACGTAAACGCGAATCGGACACCGGCCAGCATGGCCAGGTCGTTCGGGATGCTGTCACCATGCCGCAGCAGGACCAACTCCGCCGGGACCCGGCGGGCGTAGTCGCCCAGGACGCGGGCGGAGATGTCCAGCAGGCAGCTCTTGCCGTTGGCGCCAGGGCCCCACAAGATCCACCACGCCCGCTCCCCGGTGCGTCCGGTGGCCATGTAGCCGGCGGCGCGTTGTAGGTAGGCGCGACAGTCCGCGTCCGGCATGATGCGCTCGATGAACCGGACGAATCCCGGGCACGTCGCGGCCGGATCGTAAGTCACCGGCGCCAGCTTCGTCAGCAGGGCGGCCGGATCATGTGGATGTAGATCTCCTGTCCGCAGGTCCAGGATGCCGTTGGCGACGTTCAGCAGCATCGCGTCGCGGTCAAACACGTCCGGTTCAGTCGGGATGCCCGGCTCGCTTCGGGCCAGGTAGAGCATGGCGTCCAGGCGGAACCGGCTCTCGCACTGCATCGCCCAATGCAGCAGCGCCCGCCGCTCTTCTTTATCGACGACATCGGCGGCATCGTGGATCATGCCGCGCACCGTCGCCTTCGCCATGGCCATCACGATTGCGTCCGCGTCCGGCGTCCAACGTCGGCCGTCCCAGGCATACCAGCGGCCATGTTTCGAACAGTGGCGGGCCCGATGTCGGTTCGCGTCGGCGAATCGCCTCGCGTTGCCGGCGTCGGTGGGACGGTACTCCAACTCGTCGGTGGGCACCGGCACGTCGGTGGACACCAACTCGTCGGTGGGCACCGGCTTGTCGTCCCGGGCGGCCTCGATCAGCCCATGCAGTTCCTCGGCGGTCCCGCCGGCGGCGGTCCAGTCGGCGGAATCCTTCACCGGGTGGCCGGCGCGATCCGGCAGCTCCACTACGCGCACTCGGCGAGCCACCCCATCCAGGGCCTCGGCCACCTGCCGGGCATGGCGGCGGCCCGGTTCATCCTTATCGGCGACGATCACCACGTCCGCGCCGCGAAGGTGATCGTTGTATTCGTCCCGCCACTTGCCGGCCCCGCCCGAATTGCAGGTTGAGACTAGTCGCAAATTGGCCAGGGCGTGCACGTCCTTTTCGCCTTCGACGATGAACACGGTCATACCGGTGTCCACCGCAGCGAGCACGTCCGGCAGGTGGTACAGCACCCGGCCGACGCCCTTCATGTTCCACACCCAGCCGCCGGTTCCGTCGGGTTGGCGCTGGCGGAAGTCTTTCGGCTCCAGCCGGACAACCTCGTACAACAGCCGGCCGTCGGCGTCGGTGTACGGGTACGTCTCCACGATGCTCAATGTCCGCTTGGGCGCGGGCGTCACCTTGGTCGCCGTCGCGGGCCCGGCCGTGTCGCCGATGGCGGCGAGGATGTCCCGGTAGTGGCAACCGGCATGACAGTGGAACCGGGCGTGTCCGTTGGCGCCCGTAGTGATGGCCAGGGAGGCGCGGTGCCCTCCACCGTCGGCCTCGTGCACCGGGCACATCGCCTCCCATTGATTCGGCGCGGTCTGCCGGACGCCGGCCAGGCGGGCCAGTGCGTCAGCGGTCCGCATTGGTGCCACCCCGCTGCTCGGCGTCGGCGATGCCCCACTCAATAGTTTTTGAAAGTCGGTCAGCCAGGTCGGCCAGGGCCTCGGCCATGTCCCGCAGTTCGTCAATCAGGATGGCAAGGTCCATCACCAGATTGGTGTCCATTCCCCCTCCCCTCACTCGCTCAGCGCTCGGCCGCGTCGGGCACGAGGCGCTTGATCACGCGAGCGTCGGCCTTGGCCAGTTCAGCCGCCACGCCTCGCCGTTGGCCACCTTCGAGTTCGCGGACCAGCTCGGCCGCCACATGGCGGACCAGTCCGGCGTCATCACTTTGAGCCAGGGATTGCAGGCGGCCGTCGGATTCGGCCACCAGATGAACGGTCAGTTTCTCTCGCATAGGTGGTACCTCCACCTATACGGGATTTTGTCCTACAAAATATTTTTTACCTTCGCGACGGCGCGGCGGCGGTAGGTGTCAACCGTCTTTCTGGACAGACTCAGTTCACAGGCGATGTCAGCAGGCCGGCGGCCGGACAGGATCTCCTCCATGATGCACCGTTCCCGTCTGGATAATCCAGCGCCGTCCATCAGCCGACGCAGTTTAACAGATCTCCGGCGGGCACGAATTGCAGGTTGCGCCGGGATACGATCCGGATCTACATTGACGGCCCGTCGCTGGCCGAATTGTCCCTCCAGGATGTACTGCATCCGATTCGCCAGCTTGTCCCTGCGGGTCCGTCCGCAGCGTGTGCGGGTCAGCTTGCGCCGGACCTTGCGACGCCACCACGGCGCATCGGAGAGGATGTCGCGCAGCGTCTCGGCAACCAGAAAGCCCCACTCCTGCCCTGCCACCGCCGCGATGCGGCCGGGCGTCCGCAGGACATAACCCTTTCGGAACACCATGCCGGACTCCCGCTCAATCACCCGCTCCGCCCATCGTCTGGACGGATGGTCCGGTGGCACGTTGCGATTAGTCAGCACGTCCCACAGGGCGATGTCGAAACGCAGCTCGCGCATCCCGTCTGGCTTCATCAGTTCACCGCATCGTCACCCGTCGCGGCCTCGCCAGCCGGCGCCCGTCGCGGTGGCACCTGTAACGCCTTCGCGGCCGCGCCCAAGCTCCGGCGGATCTCATAGAACGTCTCCAGCACGCCCAGGCCCACCGCTTCGTCCACGGTGTGCTCCAGCGTGTCAGGCACCCATGTTTCCAGCATGGCGGTGAGCTGGTCTGCCCGGGTCAGCGCATCAATCGCTTCGGCGGCGCCGCGCTCGGCCAGGGCGGCCGCCAGCTCGCGGGCGAGTGCTTCGGTGTTCATTCAGCACCCCCATCCTTGAGTGCTCCATCCTTGGGTTCACCACCCACGGATTCACCGTACCGTCGGCCCACGCAGCACGCGGCCAGCGCGTCGGTCTCAGCCGGCGTCAACCGCGTCTCGCCGTTCAGGTAGGCGTCCGCGATGGTCTTCTCCAAGCGCCGGATGTATCCGGCCGCCCGGCACGAGCGCAGATTGCAGATGATTGTCAGCAGGTGCGGCCGGTGCGCCGCGATCTTGTCCAGCACGTCAGCCGGGATACTCGGCAGAACCGGCGCCGGCGGCACACCCTCCCGGGCGAACCGCGCCAGTTCGTCGGGATGGATCCGCCACGCCTTGCCAAACTTCACGGCCGCCAGCTTGCCGCTCCAGACGTATGCGCGCACCGTCTGCGGATGCAGCCCCAGCTTGCCGGCGGCCTCCACGATTGAAAGTAGTTTTTCCATCTTGACCTCCGCTTGCCCGCATTATATCATGGAGCAAGGTTAGTCTAGATAAAAAATAAATGAAAATAGTTGCGTCTGATAAGTGATGTTATGTAAACTTGGCACGCATCTTGCTTGCGATGCGTCAGCCGGAAGTTGGGTGTTAGCCCTCAACGATGGCCTTGATGCCGTCCAGGTAGCCAAGGCCCAATTGTCGGCGTCTCTCGTCAAGATCGTCATGCACCAGTGACAGCCAGGTTTCGTGTTCCTCGGCGGTCCCGAACGCCTCGCCGTGGTGGGCGCGTCGGAGCCCCCGCTGGTAGCCGATCCAGTAATCAGCTCGAAGCGGATCTTGCTCGAAACGAGCGAGGGATTGCGCCTTGACCATTTCAGACTCGAACCGTTTCATGATAGTTTCCCTCCGCCCCCAAAAAGTGTCCGCTGGAGTTCTCCAGTGGCGTCACGAACGTGTTCGTCAGACAAGTGGGCATAACGTAGAGTGGTTCGCGTGCTCTTGTGTCCGAGCACCTTGGCCACCGTAAGCAGATCAACGCCGGCCATGACCATGTATGAGGCGGTACAATGGCGGAGGTCGTGCCACCGAAAGTTTTCAATGCCCGCCCTCTTGCACGCGCCGATAAATGCGCGACGGAAGTGTTGTGCGGGCACCGGGAACACGCGCCGATCTTTCAGGTGCACCACCTTGGTCGTCTTCTCGTAGTCCCGCATCACCCCGAGCGCAACGCCCTCAATATGGAACCCTCGGCTCTCGCCGCCCTTCGTCTGGTCGCCGGTCAACGTCACCCAGCCGCGCGCGAGATCCATCTGTGGCCACGTCAGCGCCAGCAGCTCACCGCGCCTCATGCCCGTGCTCAGGGCCAGAACGGCGGCCGGGTAGAGCGCGGCGTTCACACTTTTTCGGCACTCGTCCAGAAATCGGACTAGTTCCTCTTTTGTTAGGTACCGCACTCGCCCCTTCGGTTCCGGATCGAGTCGCAGCGGGCGCATATCCGGCTTCGTTTTTAGCCAGTCCCAATCAACCGCCGCGCTCGTGACGGCGCCCACGGCCGAAAAATACCGACGGATGCTGGCGGGTCCATTGTTGCGCTCACGCAGCATTTTGATCGCCGGCCGGAGCCGATCATGCTTCACGTCGCGGAGGAGCAGGTGCCCGAAGTGTTCGTGCCACCACGTCAGACGCAGACGATCTATCGCCTGGGTGGACGGCCGGCGCTGAGGCAGCACTTCTATCAAATAGCGATCAATGGCCTCGGTCAGGTTGTGTACCTCGTCAACGCGTCGGTCGACATAGCGGCCGAGTCGCATGGCGGACTCGATCTCCCCAGCCCACGCCCGGGCATCGGCCATTCGATCGAAGACGCCAGAGCGCGTCCTATAGCCACGTTTCCGGATTGTGGCGTAGATCCGACGGTTGCCATCGGCCCCCCTTCGTTCAACGAATCGTGCCATGTTGTGCCTCCGTAAATCGGCCGTGTTTTAGCACCATTTTACACCGAAGGCGCCCGTCAGATCTACGGCTTTCCGCAAAATTGGAGAAAAATTGGAGAAAACGCCCGTTTTTTGCAAAAACAAAAAGGGCTTACTCGTGTAAGCCCTTCATAATATTGGGGTGGGTAATGGGATTTGAACCCACGACACCTGGAGCCACAATCCAGTGCTCTGCCAACTGAGCTATACCCACCGTGGATGGTCAATCGGTCGCCGCCGGCTTCATGCCGCCGTCGGGGCAAGGCCCGCGGCCGGATTCCCCGGGGAAGGCGTGGCGGCCGCCCCGTGGAGCGGTGCGTATCTTACCAGCAGACCCCCGGCCAGGCAACTCTTTTTTAGGCGTACGAATGCCGGCGAAGATTCATACAGAAGACGAGCTGAAAGTGATTATGGCCAACGTGATCCGGCTCAAGGACGACTCCCGCGAGGTCATGATCGTCAACATCAGGTGCCGGCCGGCGGCGCGCCGCGGGCGCTCTTCAGATCCGCAACCGCCCCCGCACGAATCACTGCGCCGGAAGAACCGCCGGCGCGACCGCGCGCGCCTTCACTTCCGCTCGTCTTGGACTATAATGGTTCATGGAACGGAGGTGCCCCATGTCCTCATGCCAATACCGACAGATCGTCCTGGGGTGCGTCGCCCTGGGCCTGCTGGCCGGCTGCACGTCGCAGCGCATCGCGCTGTCCGAAAAATTCGGCTACGCCAAGCGCGAGCAGCTCGTAGACCGGGTGGAGGACGCCCGCGACGGGCAGGAGGCGGCCAAAAAGCAGTTCGAGTCGGCGCTCAAGGAGTTCCTGGCGGTGACCGAGGTCTCCGGCGCGGAGCTGCGCGAGATGGAGGCGCAGTACGACAAGCTGAACCGCGAATACGAGCGCAGCGAAAGCCGCGCCCAGGACGTGCACAACCGCATCCGGAAGGTGCGGCAGGTCGCCGACGCGCTGTTCAAGGAGTGGCGGCAGGAGCTCGACCAGTACACCAGCGCCGAAATGCGCCGCCACAGCGAGCGGCAGCTTGCGGACACCCGCCGCCAGTACGACCGGCTCATCGAGGTGATGGAGTCGGCCGAGTCACGCATGACCCCGGTGCTGGGCGCCTTCAAGGACCAGGTGCTGTTCCTGAAGCACAACCTGAACGCCCGCGCCATCTCGTCGCTGCAGCAGAACGCCGACCGGATCCAGAGCGACGTGGGCACCCTGGTGCGCGACATGGAAGCGTCCATCGCCGAGGCGAACGCCTTCATCCGGCAGATGCAGGCGGACAAATAGGGCTGACGCCATCAATCGCTGGCCGCGATTACGCAACAATCTGATTAACCGGTGCGGTGCGGTGCGGAACGTCCGCCGAATGTCGGGCCCTTCTTTGCAGCGCCCGGGATCATTCCTCCCGCAGCAGCGGCGCCAGGTCAAGGCCCGTCCAGTCTTGGATGCGGGGCACCTTGAGCCAGATCCGCAGGCTGGCCGGCTCGGCGACCACCTGGTAGATGGTCGTGTCGACCTCGGTGGGGCCGCCGTACGGGATGGTGGTGTCCAGCACCTGCATCATCACCTCCGGCGTGAACCGGCCGCGGTGCAGGCGGCCCAGGCGCACCAGGTTGTCGTAGCGGCGCTGACTGGTTTCGGAGACGATCTGCTCGTCCACCTGCGACAGCGGCCAGGTCGGCCCCACAAAGTGGTTGGTGGCCGCGAGGAACTCGAATTCGTTGCCCCCCCGCGGCCGGCTGTCGTAGAGCGACATCTCGTACGAGCCGGCGCCGGTGGGGTCGGCCGCGTTCACGATGGAGCAGAGGTCCGGCAGGGTGGCCAGCAGCGCCTGCTGCGCCGCCTTCAGGCTGGGGTAATCCTGCAGGATGCCGAACAGGGTGGTGAACACGGACGCCCGGCCCAGGCTGAAGCCCATCCAGGGACCCGAGTTGAGCTCCAGAAAGAGGCCGTCGCGGTTGATCCCGGTGGCCGCGTAGATCACTCCGGCGTAGTTGATCAGGGCCACCGGGATGCTCCCGTCGCCGGGCTTGAAGACGGCCACCACCAGGACTCGGGCGAACGTGCTGAAGTACGCCGAGTCGTCGTTGTTGCGCCCGAAGACGAGGGGCCGGCGGCCGGTGGAGCTGCCCCACGCGGCGACGCCCGAACAGCGGCCATAGTGCAGGTGGCTGATCTTCGGGTACCACTCCAGCGCGTTGAGGCGGAGCTGGCGGTTCAGGTCCAGGCCCGACGTCTCCGCCATCCCCAGGAGGATCTCCTGGTAGCGCCGCGGGTAGCGGTCGAACAGCGACCGGGCGACGGTGTCGAGGCGCTCGGGCGCGTAACCGGCCGTCTGGAGGTAGTACCCTTCGATGGCCGTCTCGTAGAGGGCCGCCATCTCGGCCTGCAGCAGCGCGCCGTACTGCCGCCCCATCTGGCGGTAACTGCCCGTCAGCTCCACCACGCGGATGTCGCCGGCCCGGTACAGGCAGCCGCCCTCGAACTGGGCAGCGACCTCCAGCCGCGCCATCGGCGCCGGCGCCCCCGCGTCCGTGGCCGCGACGACGACCGCCAGGAGACACACCCACACGCCCGCTCCGACGATTCGGCCTTTCATGCACTCCTCCGATTCATCAGGATTCCAGCCCCATCATCGCGCCCAGCCGCGGCGCACCGGACGCCGGGGCGCCAGGCATGCCGCTCCGGCGGGGATTATCGCTTGAAGTTGAACCGCACCCCGGTGGTCAACAGGACGTCGTTGCACTCGGCACCGGCGGCCGGGTAGCTGTTGTAGCGGTCGGCCAGCGTCAGGTGCCAGTCCAGCCACTTGTTGAGGGTGGTCACCGCCGAGGCGCTGAAGACGAAGCGGTACTCGCCCGTCTCGCTCAGGTTCGGGAAGACGACGAAGCTCTCGGTGAAACCGAACCGCCCCGCCAGCTTGGTGGCGTAGTTCTGGCCCACCATCAGCTCGCCCGTGGTGCGGTCGGGGTCCACGAAGAAGTATTCCTTGTTCAGATTGCCGCCGCCGAACACCTGGAATTGGGTGACGTCGTTCTTGACGAGGTAGTAGCCGGCGCCGCCGCCCAGGACCAGTCGCAGGTCGAGCTGCTGGAACGCGTCGTATTCCAGGTCCGTGATCCCAAACACGCTGAAGCGGTCCGACAGGAAGATGTCGTAGCGGGCCCCGCCGCGGATCGCCTTGGCCGTCGTCAGGCTCTCCCCGTCCACCTCCGACCGGCCGTAGAGCGAGCCGACGTACAGGGAGGTCTTGTCCCGCCGGGTCTCGCGGACGGCGTTGGCGCCCAGGGTGAAGGTCAGGGTGTCGGTGTTGCCCGACGCCAGGCTGAGGCCGGCGTCGGCGAATCCGCTCCACAGGTCCAGCAGGCCCGGATTGCGGTAGCGTTCCGCCTCCGCCAGGTAGAAGGCCTGTTCCGCCTCGTTGCGGATGGTCGCCACCGCGGCGCGGCTCAGGGTGACCGAGCCGGTCTCTTTCGTGGTGACCTGGAGTTTGTCTCCGTCCGTCGAAACGGTCCCGGCCACGGTCTGCCCGTCGGACAACCCCAGGTACAGCGGCTGGTCGGACTGGATGGCGGCGATCTCGGCTGCGGCGATGGTGACGTCGCCCATGGCCTTGGTCTTCATCGTCAGCGCCGCGGCGTCGGCCTTGACGATGGTGCCGGTGATCCTGTCCCCGTTGACCAGGGTGATGACGTCGGCGGACGCGGCGGCGGTCAGCGCGGTGATAAGGATCAGCAGCAGCACGACACGGTTCATGGCATGCCTCCTGCGAGGGATGGTGGGAATGTGTCAATCCAACTCTCATCGGGTCGGGTTGTCCATTCACCGGAACAATTGTACCAAATCGGATCGATCTCCGCCCCTGGATCTCGAAGCAGGGGATGATCGCCCGCCTCAGGCCCGGTGCGACCGAAACGGCTTGACACCAACGGCCATTACTCTAGAATTCCGCTTATGATGGACCAACAATCCGAACCATCCCCCCGCCAGCCCGACGGCCTGGGCCGGCCCTGGTCGGCCAGCAACCAGGCCATCCCGCGCCGGTTCGTCCGGCCCCTCCAGGACTTCCTCCACACCGAGGTGGCGGGCGGCGCCCTGGTGCTGGGCGCGGCGGTGGTGGCGCTGGTGTGGGTCAACTCACCCTTGGGACATTCTTACCACGCGCTGTGGCACACGCCGCTGGAGTTTCGGCTGGGCCCGCTCCAGTTGGGGGGCGACCTGCATCATTGGGTGAACGACCTGCTGATGGCCCTGTTCTTCTTCGTGGTTGGGCTGGAGATCAAGCGCGAGTTGGTCCTCGGCGAGCTGCGCGATCCCAAGGCGGCGGCGCTGCCGGTGATCTGCGCCCTCGGCGGAATGATTGCCCCGGCGGCGCTGTACCTGGCGGTGGCCGCCGGGACGCCGGCCGCCGCCGGCTGGGGCATCCCCATGGCCACCGATATCGCCTTCTCCCTCGGCGTCCTCGCCCTGCTCGGTTCGCGAGTGCCCCCCTCGTTGAAGGTCTTCCTCCTCACACTGGCCATCGCCGACGACATCGGCGCCATCCTGGTGATCGCCCTGTTTTACAGCGGAGGCATCGTATGGACCTGGCTGGCGGCGGGCGCGGGCGTCTGCGTCATGGTCGTCGTCCTGCAACGGATCCAGGTGCGGTCCGTGACCCCCTACCGGATTCTGGCCGCCGCACTGTGGCTCTTCCTCTACAAGGCGGGCATCCACCCCACCATCGCCGGGGTGGTGCTGGGCTTGCTGACACCGGTGTGGCCCTTCCACCGGCCGGCGGCCGCGGCGGACGCCGCCCGCGGCATCCTGGACGGCGTCGGCGCGATGCCGCCGGGCGAAGCGCGCCACTCGGCCCTGCTGGAAGTGGCCGGTCTGGCGCGGGAGGCGGTGCCGCCACTGGCCCGCCTGCAGGCGGCGCTCCATCCCTGGAGCGCCTGGGTGGTCCTGCCCATTTTCGCCCTGGCCAACGCCGGGGTCTCGTTCGCCGGCGTGTCGCTGGCGACGGTGTTCCAGGAACCGGCAGCCGCCGGTGTGATCCTGGGCCTGGTGGTGGGCAAGCCGGTGGGCATCCTGGGGACGGCGGTGCTGGCGGTGGTGCTCCGGCTGGGCCGGCTGCCCACCGGCGCGAACTGGCGGGACTTGGCCGGCGTGGGCGCCCTGGCCGGCATCGGCTTCACCGTCTCCATCTTCATCGACGGGCTGGCCTTCGTCGACCCGGTCATCGTGGACGCCGCCAAGATGGGCGTCCTGCTGGCGTCCCTGGCCGCCGGCGTGCTCGGCGTGATGATCCTGGGCCTGCGCCGGAAACCGTCCGTCGGCCGGTGACTAGACGTCACTCCTGCACTCGCGGCGTCTCGATCCGAAGATCGCCGCCGGTCCGCTCACTCTGGCCCTGACGGACATAACCATCATTCTGGTCTACTTCACCCTCGGCAACGCCTTCCTCTGAGGAGCGGAGGCCGGTGGTCGGACAGACGGCCGACTGCCCGTCCCGGCATCACCCGAAGACAGGCCGTGTTTTTTAGAGTACAATTATTGCGGCATCTGATTGGCAGTCAGGATTTTTGCGACCGGAGGTGGACGATGCGGTGGAGAGGCGAACGGCGCAGCGACAACGTCGAGGACCGGCGCGGCGTGCGGCCGGCGGGGCTGGCCATCGGCGGCCTGGGCGGCATCGCGCTCATCGTGATCGCCCTGCTCATGGGTGCCGACCCCATCCAGTTGTTGCAGCAGGTGGGCACCACGTCCATGTCGAGCGACTCAGGCGGCCAGGTGGCCACCAATCCGGAAGAAGACAAGCTGGCCGAATTCGTCTCGGTGGTCCTGGCCAGCACCGAGGATGTCTGGATTGACCAGTTCCGGCGGGAGGGGATGACCTACCAGGTGCCCAAGCTGGTGCTGTTCACGGGACAGGTCCAGTCGGCCTGCGGCATGGCCGGTTCGGCCACGGGGCCCTTCTACTGCCCCGCCGACCAGAAGGTGTACATCGACCTGCAGTTCTACCATGACCTGCAGAACCGCTTCGGCGCCCCCGGCGACTTCGCCCAGGCCTACGTGATCGCCCACGAGATCGGCCACCACGTGCAGAACCAGCTGGGCATCCTGGAGAAAGTGCACGAGGCCCAGCAGCGCGTCAGCAAGGAGCAGGCCAACCAGCTTTCGGTGCGGCTCGAGCTCCAGGCCGACTTCCTGGCCGGCGTCTGGGCCCACCACACGCAGAAGATGCGGGGCCTGCTCGAGTCGGGCGACCTGGAGGAGGCCATCAACGCCGCCGCGGCCATCGGCGACGACCGCCTGCAGCAGGCCGGCCAGGGCTACGTCGTACCGGACTCCTTCACCCACGGCACGTCCGAACAGCGCGCCCGCTGGTTCCGGCTCGGCTACGAGACCGGCGACATGAACCGCGGCGACACCTTCAACACGAACCGCCTCTGATCCGGATCCGGCCCGGAAGTTCTGGGCGGCGGCGGCCCGCGCCGATCCAAAGCGCAGTCCGGCCTGCGCACTCCACAGCGCTCCGCGCTATCCAGAGCGCTTCGGGCGCGTTCGTCGAACGCGCGTTACGGCAGGCGGGACGCCTGCACCACACGACGCCTGCGCCACACGACGCCTGCGCCACACCGGCGCGTGCCCGATTCCCCGAATCCGGCGGTGTCCAGCGGCACTCTAAGGTGGACAAGTGAGCCGAGGCTCGACGACACCGCCAATCGGAGTATTCCATGAAATATGTGATGACCGCCCTGACTGCTTGTGTCCTGTGGGGCATGGTGCCCGCCGCTTTGGCCCGGACCGAGACGTTCGACCTGGTGACCTTCGTCACGCCGGCCGGTCAACGCAGCAGCGGGAGCGACCACGTGGGTTTCACCGAAACCGCCGGCAACGCGTTCCTCCAGCTGGCGGTCTACCGCAGCGCGCTCGGCAGCGGCGATGCAGCCCGCGATTTTGCCGCCGAGTGGGATGAACTCGTGGCCAAGCGCTACCGCGTCATCGGCGATCTCAGCACCGAGACCGCGGACCACGGCGGCGGGTGGACGCTGACCATGGGCAGTGCGCCCGTCCACACCGAGAGCGCACAGGGCTTCGTGTCCATGCTGGCGGTGTTCAGCGGCCACGGCATCAAGGTGTCCGTGCTGATCAATCTCAACGACCAGCGCTTCCAGCCGAACGTGGACCGGTTCCTCGACAGCATCCGGCTGCGCGAACCGCCGCCCCAGACCGCCCCCGCGGCGGCTGTCGCCACCATGCCAACAACCACCGGCGGCACGCCTTCGCTCGTGGGGCGGGAGTGGTACAAGTCGGTGGCCAACTACTCCAACTGGGGCTACAACCCCTCCGGCATGGAGATCGCCAAGATCGGCAACCAGGGCTACACGCGCTGGTCCTACGTGTTCCATCCGGACGGCACCTATGCCTTCAACCGCGAGTTCTGGTCCATGAACAAGCACCTCGAATACTGGTTCCACGAGGAGACGGGCGCCTACCGCGTCGCCGGCGACACCCTCACCGTCACGCCCCGCACCGCCCGGCGCATCCTGCGCAACAAGGCCGGCCAGCAGCAGGGCGACGCCGTGCCCGCGGAGCTGGAGCCGGCTACCTACCGCATCCAGTTCCACTATTTCGAGGGGCTGGGCGAGTGGAACCTGGTGCTCACGCCGACGACAGGCCAGCCTAGTCAACGTGACGGCTCCTTCGCGAGCAACAACCTGTTCCCGCAGTCGTACCTCTTCGGCCCGCGGCCGGCTCCGCGCTGATTCGCCCGACCGCATCTTGATAACCATCGGACGGCCATCCGCCAACGGGTGGCCGTCTGCCGTTTTCTTAACGGGATTTTAACCGTCCCCACATTGTTTCCTTTTCCCAATCTGATTCAATCCACATTTGAAATTAACGGTCCGGGGCCAGAATGCGCGCGCCTGAGCAGAGTGTGCCTGAACGCACAAATCCCTTTCAAGGAGTTATCACTATGAGACTGCTGCGTGTCATTCTGGCGGCGGCGCTGCTGGCCCTGGCGGCCGCGCCTGCCTGGGCTCGGCCCGACTCGGACGAAATGGCCGAGAAAATCCGGAAGATGGAGGAACAGATCGCCGCCCAGCAGGCCATGCTGGAGGAGATGAAGCAGGCGATGGAAGCACAGAAAAAGGAGACCTCGGCGGAGATCAAGAAGACCGCCCTGGAAACCGCCCAGAAGGAAATCGGCAAGGAAACCAAGAGCCATGGGCTCACCGGCTGGAAGTTCGGCGGTGACATCCGGCTGCGGTACGAAGGAACGTACTTTGACAGTGACAGCACCTTCCAGGACCGCAATCGCGAGCGCATGCGACTGCGCTTCAAGGTCAGCAAGAACATCGGCTGGGGCGTCACCGGATTCTTCCAGCTGGCCTCCGGCATGGGCCTGGATCCCACTTCCACCAATCAAACCCTCACCGACAGCTTCGACCGGAAGGACGTCTGGATCGACCAGGCCTACCTCACCTGGACGCCCGACATCGAGGGCCACTTCTTCACCTTCGGCGGCGGCAAGTTCGCCAACTGCTGGGTGTCTTCCCCTATGATCTGGGACACCGACGTGAACCCCGAAGGCTTTTATGAGCGCATCTCCCACCAGTGGGGCGCCTTCGAACCGTATGTCACCTTCGGCCAGATGATGATCAAGGAAAACTCGAGCAAGCAGGACGCGTACGTGCTGGCCTACCAGGGCGGCGCTAAAATCAAGGCGGACAAGCTGACCGTCGGACTCAACCTGGCTTACTACGACTACATCCGCTACGACATCAACTACAAGTATCCGAATGGCAACACCGTCACCGGCAGCGGCACGAGCTCGGCTTACTTGAACGCGGGCGACTTCGACATCCTGAACTTCCTCGCCCAGGTCAAGTACGAAGGGTGGCGCTATCCGCTGGAATTTTTCGTGGACTACGCCCAGAACCTTGACGCCTCGGGCCCGTACGGCGACCAGGACACCGCCTGGAGCGTGGGCGGCGGCATCGGCAAGAACAAGGCCCAGAAGGACTGGTCCATCATGTACCGCTATGCCCATATCGAACCCAACGCGGTGGTGGGCGCCTTCACCGACAGCGACTTCGGGTTCGGCAACCGGAAGGGCTCCGAGCTGAAGTTCAAGTACAACATCTACAACCCGCTGACTCTCGGCGTGGCCTGCTGGTCCACTGACCCGGTGCTGGAGCAGGTCCGGGATCCCTGGACGCGCCTACAGGTCGACCTGGAATACAAGTTTTGATGAAATCCGGGCGGGCTGCCCGGCCCGCCCGGATCTCATGATCAAGAAATCAAACAGGAGGAATCATGAAAATATCGGCGACGATCCTGACCATCCTGGCGGTCCTGTGCCTCGGCGGCGCGGCCCTGGCGGCCGAGGAGCTGCTGGGGGCCGGGGCCACCTTCCCCGAGCCGCTCTACTCCAAGATGTTCGATGTCTACTACAGCCAGACCGGCAACAAGGTGAACTACCAGGGCATCGGCTCCGGCGGCGGCATCCAGCAGATCCTGGGCAAAACCGTCGACTTCGGCGGCACCGACGCCTTCCTGACCCCCGAGCAACTGGCCAAGTCCCCCGACAACCCGCTGCTCCACATCCCCACCGCCATGGGCGCCGTGGTGGTCACCTACAACCTGCCGGGCAAGCCTCAGCTCAAGATGACCCCTGACGTGATCGCCGGCATCTTCCTCGGCCAGATCAAGAGCTGGAACGACTCCCGGATCACCGGGCTGAACCCCGGCGTGCAGCTCCCGGGCGATCCCATTGTCGTGGTGCACCGCTCCGACGGCAGCGGCACCACGTTCGTCTTCACCGACTACCTGAGCAAGGTCAGCCCCGAATGGAAGGAAAAAGTCGGTGCCGGCACCGCGGTCAAGTGGCCGCTGGGTCTCGGCGGCAAGGGCAACCCCGGCGTGGCGGGCCTGGTGCAGCAGATGAAGGGTGCCGTGGGCTACGTGGAACTTTCCTACGCCAAGAAGAACAACCTGCCGTACGCCGTCGTCAAGAACCGCGCCGGCAACTTCATCGTCCCGTCCATCAAGAGCGTGTCGCTGGCGGCCGGGGCCTCGATGCCCGACGACTCCCGCGTCTCCATCACCGACACCGACACCAAGGACGGCTACCCCATCAGCGCCTTCACCTGGATCCTGGTCTACAAAGAGCAGGCGTACGGCAACCGCAAGGCGAGCAAGGCCAAGGCGCTGGCCAAGCTGCTCTGGTGGATGACTCACGAGGGGCAGAAGTACAACGCCGACCTGCTGTACGCCCCCCTGGCCGGTGACGTCAAGGCCAAGGCCGAGAAGATCATCAAGTCCATGACCTTCAACGGCCAGCCCATCCTGAAGTAAGCGGCGGAGCGCGCATGAGGCGGGAGAGGCTGTTCCGGAACCTGTTGCAGCTCGCGGCCTGGCTGGTCGGGCTGAACGTGCTGGTGATCTCCATCACCCTGTTCTGGGGCGCCTCCCCCACTCTGCGCCATTTCGGTCCCGGGTTCCTGTGGAGCAGCCATTGGAACCCGGTGACCGACGAGTTCGGCGCCCTGCCGTTCCTGGCCGGCACGCTGGCCACCTCGTTCCTGGCGCTGGCGCTGTCGCTGCCGCTGTCGTTGTCCATGGCCATCCTGCTCGGCGAGTTCCTGCGGGGCCGGTGGCTGTCCAACGTGTTCAAGAGCCTGGTGGACCTCATCGCCGCCGTCCCCTCGGTCATCTTCGGCTACTGGGGCCTGATGGTGCTGGTGCCGTGGGTCCGCGAGGTGGAGATGCAACTGATGCCCCTCGGCCAGCGTCTGGGCATCGAGATCATGCCCTACGGCGTGGGCGTGCTCACCGCCTCACTGGTGCTCGCGGTGATGATTATCCCCAACACCGCCTCCATCGCCAGGGAGGTCCTCGAACTGGTTCCGCGGGACCTCAAGGAGGCGGCTTACTCATTCGGGGCCACCCGCTACGAGGTGGTCCGCTCCGTCATCGTGCCGTACGCCCGGTCGGGGATCTTCGCCGGCGTGCTGCTCTCGCTGGGCCGGGCGCTGGGCGAGACCATGGCCGTCACCATGGTCATCGGCAACACGAACGAGATGCCCGCCAATCTCTTCGCACCGGCCAACACCATGGCCAGCGTCATCGCCAACGAGCTGGCCGAGGCCACTACCGCCATCCATTATTCGTCGCTCGTGGCCGTCGGCCTGGTGCTGTTTCTGGTGACCACCGGGATCAATTTCATCGGCACTTATATCATCAAGAAAATGACGGTGCAGGCCTGACATGCGCGAACCGAAATTGAGACGCCGGCTCTTCTTGAACGGGCTCTTCCGCACCGGGATCTACGGCCTGGCCTTCGGCGCGCTGCTGCCGCTGTTTTTCATCCTCATCGACGTGTTCGTCAAGGGCCTGCCGGTGATCAGTTGGAATTTCCTCGTGAACACGCCCAAGGCCACCGGCGAGACGGGTGGCGGCATTGCCAACGCCATCGTCGGGTCGCTGATGCTCGTCACACTGGCGACGGCGATGGCGTTGCCCATCGGCGTGGCGGCCGGGGTGTACCTGTCGGAGGCGCGCAAGTCCCGCCTGGCCTACTTCACCCGCCTCGCCGTGGACGTGCTGCAGGGCATGCCCTCGGTGGTCATCGGCATCATCGCCTACCTGTGGCTCGTTCGGGTGATGGGCAAGTTCACCGCCCTGTCGGGCGGCCTGGCGCTGGCGCTCATGATGCTGCCGCTGGTGGTCCGCGGCACCGAGGAGGTGCTCAAGCTGGTGCCGGCCCACATCAAGGAAGCATCGCTCGCCCTTGGCGTGCCCCACTACCGCACCGTGCTGCGCGTCGTTATCCCGTGCGGCCTGCCGGGCATCATCTCGGCGGTGTTGCTGGGCGTGTCACGCATCGCCGGGGAGACGGCGCCGCTGCTCTTCACCGCCTTCGGCAACCGCTTTCTGGAATTCAGCCCGCTCAAGCCGGTGGGCTCGCTGTCGCTGACCATCTTCACCTACGCCATGAGTCCGTACCAGGATCTCCAGGCCCAGGCCTGGGGCGCCTCGGTGGTGCTGATCGTGCTGGTGCTCGCCACCAACATCATTTCAAGGGTCGTGATCACGCGATGGAAAATCCAATTCTGAGAACGGAAAACCTCAACGCCTACTACGGCGGCCAGCTCGCGCTCAAGGGCGTCACCATGGCCGTTCCGGAAAAGCGGCTCACCGCCATCATGGGGCCGTCGGGCTGCGGCAAGAGCACCCTGATCCGCTGTCTGAACCGGATGCACGAGCTGATCCCCGGCGCCCGGGTGGAGAACACGGTGTTTCTCAAGGACAAGGACCTCTACGCCATGGAGCCCACGGAGGTCCGGCGCATGATCGGCATGGTCTTCCAGCGCCCCAACCCGTTCCCCACCATGAGCATCTTCGCGAACGTCATCGCCGGCTACACGCTGAACAGCATCCGGCTGAAGCGGGGCGAAGCGGACCGGATCGTGGAGGAGTCCCTCCGGAAGGCCGCCCTGTGGGAGGAGGTCAAGGACCACCTCCACAAGAAGGGCACTTTCCTCTCGGGCGGGCAGCAGCAACGCCTGTGTATCGCCCGGGCGCTGGCCCTGAACCCGGAGATCATCCTGCTGGACGAACCCACGTCGGCCCTGGACCCGAAGGCCACCGCCTTTATCGAGGAGCTGATGGAGGAGCTCAAGAAGAGCGTGTCCATCTGCCTGGTCACCCACAACATCGCCCAGGCCAGCCGCGTATCCGACTACACGGCGTTTATGTACCTGGGTGAGTTGGTGGAGTACAATACCACCGAAAAAATTTTCACCGTGCCGCAGGACAAGCGCACCGAAGAGTATTTGGTGGGCAAATTCGGTTAGGGAGAGACAAACGGATGTTGGCTGAGAAAATGCTGGAAATGCGCGAGCGCCTCATGGAGATGGCCGGGCTGGCCGAGGAGATGATCGACCAGAGCATCCGCGGCCTGGAACAGAAGGACGGCCGGCTGCTCCGGGAGCTGATCCAGGAGAGCGAAACCCGCGTCAACGCCCTGGAGAACGAGATCGACGAGCAGTGCGCCACCATCATCGCCCTGCACGAGCCCCGGGCCCGGGACCTGCGGCTGGTGATCCTGGCTCTGCGCATGGCCACCGACCTGGAGCGGATCGGCGACCACGCCGTGAACCTCGCCCAGAGCGCCCTGTTCCTCATCGAGCGGCCGCCGGTCAAGCCGCTGGTGGACATCCCGAACATGGCCGGCGAGACCCGGGCGATGCTCCGGGACAGCATCACCGCCTTCGTGCGCGAAGACGCAGAGTTGGCCCGGTCGATCCTGGCCCGCGACGATCGGATCGACGAGTACCGCGACCAGATCCACCGGGAGCTCATCACCTACATGGTCTCCGACGCCACCACCATCGAGCGGGCGCTGCACCTGATGCGCGTCACCGCCAACCTGGAGCGGGCGGCGGACCTGTCCACGAACATCGCCGAAAACGTGATCTACCTGGTGCACGGCCAGGTGGTGAAACACAGCCGTCCGGGCGACGCGTGATCGTCGCCGGAAAAGGAGCCGACGTGAGTCCAAGAGAAACGGTAGCCGTGGTCGAAGACGATCCCGATATCCTCCAGTTGGTCAGCGACACGCTGGAGAAAGGCGGGCTGGATGTGCTCCGGTTCAGCCGGGGCGACGACTTTCTCCGCCACGTCAAGCGCCGGGTGCCCGACACCGTGGTGCTGGACCTGATGCTCCCCGACACCGACGGCCTGGCCATCTGCCGCAAGCTCCGCGCCGCGCCGGAGACGGCCCAGTTGCCGGTGCTGATCCTCACCGCCAAAGGCGAGGAAACCGACAAGGTGCTGGGCCTGGAGCTCGGCGCCGACGATTACGTGACCAAGCCGTTCTCGCCGCGCGAGCTGCTGGCGCGGGTGCGCGCGCTGCTGCGCCGCAAGAAGCCGCCCATCACCGCCGGCGCCGTGCTGGAGCTGGCCGGCGTGCTGGAGCTGAACCCGGAGGCGTTCACCGTCACCGTGAACGGCCGCCGGGTGGAGCTGACATCCACCGAGTTCCGCCTGCTGCGTGTCATGCTGGAGGGGAAGGGGCGGGCGTTCTCGCGCGACCAGCTCCTGGACCAGCTCTGGGGAAACGAGAAGTACGTCGTGGACCGCACCATCGACGTTCACATCAAGAACCTGCGCGACAAGCTGGGCGCGGCAGGCAAGTTTATCAAGAGCATACGCAGCGTGGGGTACAAGATCGAGGAATGAAGAAGATTCCGTTTTCCGTCAAGCTGTTCCTCAGTTACGTCCTGGTGGTGGCCGTGGTCGCGTTGGGCGGCTGGTATTTCATGAACCACCGCATCACGGAATACAACCTGGAGAGCGTGTCCGTCCGACTGCGGTCGCTCGGCCAGACCATCGGCCGGGAACTGGGCCCGCTCGCGGAATCGGGCGACCGGGTCCGACTGGACCGGGAGGTCAAGGCCCTGGGGAGCCGGCTGCTGGTCCGCGTCACCTTCGTGGACACCAACGGCATCGTTCTGGCCGACTCCTCGGCCGACCCGGCCCGGATGGACAACCACGCCAGCCGCCCGGAGATCGTCGGCGCCTACACTCTGGGCGAGGGGCGCGCTATCCGTCACAGCGCCACCTTGAGGGAAGACCTGCTGTATATCGCCCGGACCTACCCGGAGGGCGGCCCAGTGCACGGCGTGATCCGGGTGAGCCAGCCGCTGCAGAGCGTCGTCGCCCTCCGGCAGCAGCTTTCGGGCTCGATGCTCCGCATCACCGGCGTCAGCCTGCTGCTGGCGCTGTTGCTGGCCGTGGTGTTCGCCCGGCTGCTGACCCGGCCGGTGCGCCGGCTGGCCGGGGCGGCCGAGCGCGTGGCGCAGGGCGACTTCGACACCCGCGTCTTTCTGGACCGTCGGGACGAGCTGAAAGACCTCGCCGACGCGTTCAACCGCATGGCCGCCGAGGTCAGCCGGCTCTTCCGCGAGATGGCCCGCCGGAGCGAGGAGTCGCGCGTCATCCTCGCCTCGATCCGCGAGGGCCTGGTGGTGGTGGACGCCGACGCGAAGATCGTCCACGCCAACGACGCGTTCTGGAAAATCGCCGGCGCGGCGGGCGTCGCCGGCACCCCCTACTGGGAGGTGCTGCGGGCGCCGAAGTTCGCCGAGGGGCTGCGCGCGGTCAAGGCCACCGGCGCCGGCGCCAGCGAGGAGATCGTCCTGGGCGACCGGACCTACCTGTGCGGATTCAACCCGCTGCCCGAGAGCGCCGCCGTCGTGGCGCTGTTCTTCGACGTCACCGAGCGCCAGCGGCTCGAGGCGATCAAGCGCGAGCTGGCGGTGAACATCTCGCACGAGTTCAAGACTCCCCTGACCGCCATCCGGGGCTTCGCCGAAGCGCTGGAGGAGGAGCCGACCGTGAACCGGGAGTACGTGGGTATCATCCGCCGCAACGCCGAGCGGTTGGCCCGCATCACCGACGACCTGCTCCTGCTGGCCCGCCTGGAACAGCCGGCCAAGGCGCTGGACCTGGAGTCGGTGAGCCTGAGCGAAGTGGTCCAAAGCACGGGCCGGCTGTTTCAGGCGCTGCTGGCCCAGAAGGGTCTCGCGTTCGCCATCGAGGCGGCGCCGGACCTGCCCCGGGTGCGCGGCGACCGGTTCATGCTGGAGCAGGTCTTCGTCAACCTGCTGGAAAACGCCGCCCGCTATACCGAGCGGGGCGGGGTCACCGTTCGGCTGCGGGGCGAGAGGGAGCGGGCTGTGGTCGAAGTGGCCGACACCGGCATCGGCATCGCCGCCGAGCACCTGCCGCGGATCTTCGAACGCTTCTACGTCGTGGACAAGTCCCGCTCCCGGGCGACGGGCGGCACCGGGCTGGGGCTGTCCATCGTCAAGAACATTGTCCTGCAGCACGGCGGGGCCATCGACATCCGGAGCACGCCCGGCGCCGGCACCACCGTCACCGTGACGCTGCCGGCCCTGCCGTAGCCTCACCGAGACACGATTGCCGCTGGAGTTATCAGGATTCGGTCAGGGCAGGTTTTCCAGGTCGTTCAGATCCTTGAGGCGGCCGGCGGCCTGCTTGTTGACTTTCAGGTCGTTTAGATGGATGACCGGAACCGGCACATCGTCGATGACAGCCCGGACGACACGCCCACGACATTCTTCAAAACGGCAACCCGAAGCGGATGTGATGATCTCGATCCGGAAAGGCGGGTACCCCATTCGAATCACTTTGTTCGGGTCGAGGAAAATGTCCGGGCAGAGTTGGGGTGTGTTGAACCCAAATTGTTTCAACGCGGTAACGAGGCGTCGGGCGTTGTCCGCCGAAACCGCCACCCAGACATCGAGATCGCCCGTTGCCCGCGGATACCCGTGCCAGGCCACCGCGTACCCGCCCACCAACAGGTAGTCAACTCCCGTCGCGTTCAGCAACGACAAGAACTCTTTGAAGTCCTTCGGCAGTCTCATCATAACCGTAACAGACCCTGCGCAACAGTTCCAAAGCGAGGAGCCGCTCGGCCCCCGTTCGGGTGAGCCAGAACGGAACGTCATGACCGGACCGGCTCAGATCGACCACGTCAAAGATGCGCCTGTCCAGGCATGCTGAATCCAAAACGGCGTCCACTGACCCGCTCGTCTCACCATCCTGTTCGATTTCGTCTATCATGGCCGGAATCCCACACGCCGAATCGGCCTGATTATAGCACGGTTTGCCGGGTTTTGCCCGTGTCCATTGACCCGCGCGGACGGCTTTCTGAATCCGGGGTTGAATTTTCCATTTGACATTATTTGGCTTTTTTGTAAAATAACCAAATCATGTGGAAGAACGAGTGGAAAAAACTGGCGTTACTGGCGGCCGCGTTCCTGGCCTGCTTCTACCTGCCGGTGGAATACCTGATGGGCTGGACCCGGCTCAAGGCCGCGCTCTGGGAATCGCTGTACCTGGTCCGCTGGTACGCTCAGGAGCACGTGCTGCTGTGCCTGGTGCCGGCGTTTTTCATCGCCGGGGCCATCGGCGTGTTCATCAGCCAGGCCGCCGTCATGAAGTACCTGGGCGCCAAGGCCAACAAGGTGCTGGCTTACGGGGTCGCGTCCGTTTCAGGGACGATCCTCGCGGTTTGTTCCTGCACCGTGCTGCCGCTCTTTGCCGGCATCTACCGGATGGGCGCGGGGCTGGGGCCGGCGTCCGCCTTCCTCTACTCGGGTCCGGCCATCAACGTGCTGGCCATCATCCTGACGGCGCGGATCCTGGGCCTCGAACTCGGCGTCGCCCGCGCGGTGGGCGCCGTGGTGTTCTCGGTCGTCGTCGGCCTGGCCATGCATTTCATCTTCCGCAAGGAGGAGTTGGAAAAGGCGAATAACCAGGCGGACCTGCCCGCGCCGGAAGTCAGCCGACCGCTCTGGCAGAACGCCCTCTTCTTCGCCGCCATGGTGGGCGTGCTGGTGTTCGCCAACTGGGGCAAACCGGCGGAGGCGTCCGGCTTCTGGGTGGCCGTCCACTCGGTCAAGTGGATCCTGACGGGGCTCTGCGCGGCGGGGCTCGGCCTGATCCTGGTGTTTTGGATCCGGGTGGCCTGGTTCAAGGTGGTCCTGACCGGCGCCGCCACGGCGGCGCTGGCGGCCGTTTTCCCGCACGAGCCCATGATCGCCTTCGCGGCCGGGGTGATCGGTCTTTCATGGGTCACGAGCACCGACGCGGCCGAGGGGGGCGAGTGGTTCGGCCAGAGCTGGAGCTTCGCCAAGCAGATCATGCCGTTGCTGTTCGGCGGCGTGCTGGTGGCCGGCTTCCTTTTGGGGCGGCCTGGCCACGAGGGATTGATCCCGTCGGAGTGGGTGGCGGCGGCCGTGGGCGGCAATTCGCTGGCTGCCAATTTCTTCGCCTCGATCGCGGGGGCGTTCATGTATTTCGCCACACTGACCGAGGTGCCGATCCTGCAGGGGCTGATTGGCGCGGGCATGGGCAAGGGACCGGCGCTGGCGCTGCTGCTGGCCGGTCCGGCCCTGTCGCTGCCCAGCATGCTGGTGCTCCGCAGCGTCATGGGGACGAAGAAAACGGTTGTGTTCATTTGCCTGGTCGTGGTCATGGCCACGATTACCGGGATGATCTATGGCGCACTTTTCACTTAAGGAGACGACGATGAGGACAATCCAGATCCTGGGCACCGGCTGCCCGAAGTGCAAGCAGTTGGCCGAAAACGCCGAGGCCGCCGCCAAGGCGCTAACGATCGAGTACGATCTGGTGAAAATCACCGAGATCAACGAGATCATGAAATTCGGGGTGATGATGACCCCGGCCCTGGCGGTGGACGGTGAGGTCAAGTCGGTGGGCAAGGTCCTGCCGGTCGACGAGATCAAAAAGATCCTGGCTTGATGCACTGAACCTGCTGGAGGAAAACGTGAGAACCACTTGGTGGAAAATACTGATCGTCGTGGCGCTGGTCGCCGTGGTGGGAATCGTCCTGGCCACGAAGAACCGGCCGGAAGGGCCCACCATGCCCGCGACCGCAGCGGCGACACCGCAGGCGGCGGCGCCCGAAAGCCAGGCGGCCCAGACACTGTCCGGGGATTCCTCCCTGGAGGTGGCGTCCCAGGCGGCGGAGCAAACCAAACCCGTCACGCCGAAGCCGCCGGTCGCACATCCGGACAAGTCCGACCAGAATACGGTCCAACCGGCGGAGCCGGCTCCACCGGCAACAGCCACGGCCCCGCCCGCGCCGGCAAAAAAACTGCCGAAGCTGCTGGACCTGGGGGCCAAGAAGTGCGTTCCCTGCAAGATGATGGCGCCGCTGTTGGAGGAGCTGGCCAGGGACTACCAGGGCCGGATGGACGTGGAGTTCATCGACGTCTGGGAAAATCCAGGCGCCGCGGAGAAGTACGGCATCCAGAGCATCCCCACCCAGATCTTCTATGACGCCGAGGGCAAGGAGTTCTTCCGCCACGTGGGCTTCTATCCCAAGGAGGACATTTTGGCCAGGTTCAAGGAGAAGGGAATCACGTTTTGACGGGGCTCTCCCTTTCTGCAAATCACCGGACCGCTTCGGTCCGGGCTGAGGATGGAACATGGAATCACTGTTCACCACCCTGACGCACGCCGTGGAAGGCTCGGCCCTGGTGGCCCTGTCGGCCGCGTTCCTGTGGGGCGTGCTGAGCATCCTGCTCAGCCCCTGTCACCTGGCCAGCATCCCGCTCATCGTGGGCTTCATCAGCGAACAGGGTGCCCTCACCCTCCGCCGGGCTTTCGGGCTGGCCGCGCTGTTCAGCCTGGGTATCCTGGTGACCATCGCCCTGATCGGGGCCGTCACGGCCGCGCTGGGCCGGATGATGGGCGACGTGGGCGCCTGGGGTAACTACGCCGTGGCGGCGATCTTCTTCCTGGTGGGGCTGCACCTGCTGGACGTGATCCCGCTCCCCTTCTCCGGGCCTGGCAACATCGGCCTCAAGCGCCGCGGCCTGCTGGCCGCCTTCATCCTGGGCCTGGTCTTCGGGCTCGCCCTCGGGCCGTGCACCTTCGCCTACATGGCCCCGGTGTTGGCCGTGACGGTGAAGGTTGCGGCGGCCAACGCCGTGTTCGCCGCCCTGCTGCTAACGTTCTACGGCCTGGGACACTGCGGGGTGATCGTCGCGGCGGGCACCTTCACCGAGGTGGTGCAGCGGTACCTTCGCTGGAACGAGAGATCGCGCGGAGCGGTGATCCTGAAGCGGGTGTGCGGCGTGCTGGTCCTGCTGGGCGGCGTATACCTGATCTACACCGCCTGATTCTTCTGCGTGGAGGCTGAAATGAAAATGGACTGGACTGGATTGCGGCAGGAGGCACTTGTGTTCAAGGCGCTGGCCCACCCGAGCCGCCTGGCGGTGGTGGAGGCGCTCGCCGCCGGCGAGCGCTGCGTCTGCGAGCTCCACGAGATCGTCGGCGGAGACATGTCCACCGTCTCGCGACACCTGACGGTGCTCAAGGGCGCCGGCGTGATCGCCGACGAGAAACGCGGCCAGTGGGTGTTCTACCGCCTGACTCTCCCCTGCGTGCGCACTTTCCTGAACTGCCTGCGCCACCCCGCCGAGACGTCCGAATGCGCGACGGTGTCGGCGAAGCCCGCCGCAGCATGTCGGCGGAAGGTGGTGGGCCGATGAATCGGCGCCTGACGGCGGCGCTGGGCCTGGGCCTGTGGCTGTCGGCTGTTCTCATCATTGTCGTCTTCGCGGCGGATGCGCAACCCGCGAAGCCGGCGCCGGCGGCGGTCCGGTACGTGGTCTTCTACTTCCACGGCAAGTTCCGGTGCCCCACCTGCCTGAAGATCGAGCGGCTGGCAGCCGAAGCGGTCCGCGACGCCTACGCCGACTACCTGGAGCAGGGCACGGTCCAGTGGCGGGCCGTAGACATTGACCGGCCGGAACACCGGCATTATTCCGACGAGTTCAGGCTCGAGACCTCCACCCTGGCCGTCGCCCGCATGGACGGCGATCGGGTGCTTGCCTACGCAAAGCTGGAGCGGGTCTGGGAATTGGTGGATGGCGACGAAACCGAGTTCGCCCGCTACGTGCAGGACGCGATTGACCGGTTCATGGCGGAGTGACCCCGGCGAACCGTCGTTCCCTGGCGCCGGATATTCTGCCAAGGAGGCCTTGATGAGAAATCCCAAAGAAAAGCGGCCGGATGACTCCCCGATCCCGATATCCCCGCAGGAAGCCCTGGCGCGCCTCCGGAACGGCGCGACGCTGCTGGACATCCGCGAGGCCTACGAGACCAACTTCCGCGTCATCGACGTCCCCGCGGTGATCCAGGTTCCCCACCGCGGGTTTCGGGACCGCTGGACGGAAATCCCCCAGGACACCCCCCTCATCCTCATCGACAACGTGGGCGTGCGCAGCCCGGAGATCGCCCGGTTCCTCATGGCGAACGGCCATCGGGACGTCGCCTACATCATCGGCGGCGTGGTGGACTGGGTCAAAAGCGGACTGCCGGTCCTGGTGGACCGCAACTACGAGCTGGTGGGCCAGTGCTCCTGCAAGCTGCGGCCAAAAAATCCGAAGGCGGAGCCGAAATGGAAAAAGTGAAGATCCTGTTCCTCTGCACCGGCAACTCGTGCCGCAGCCAGATGGCCGAAGGGTGGGTCCGGCACCTCAAGGGCGACGCGCTGGAGCCCTGGTCGGCGGGCACAGTGGCCAAGGGGCTCGACCCGCGGGCGGTGCGGGCCATGGCCGAGGTGGGGGTGGACATCTCCGCCCAGCGGTCCAAGCCGGTCGAGGAAATCATGACCGTCCCGTTCGACTGGGTGATCACGGTGTGCGGCCACGCGGCGGAGACCTGCCCGGTGTTCCCGGGCCGGGTCCGGCGGCTGCACGTCGGCTTCGACGACCCGCCGGCGCTGGCTCGCGAGGCAGCGACTGAAGAGGAGGCCATGGCCCACTACCGGCGGGTCCGCGACGAGATCCGCCGGTTCATCGACGGGCTGCCAGCAAGCCTGCCGACCGGCGGATAGCGCATCCGCCACCGAGCGGGCGACCCACGGACAATTGCCGAGGCGGCCCCAGGCCACGCGGACACTGATTAACAGAGGAGCAAAGATGATGGATCACAAACCCGGTGTGCTTTTCGTCTGTGTGCACAACTCCGCCCGGAGTCAGATGGCGGAAGCGTTCCTGAAGGCTCGGGCCGGCGACCGCCTGCGCGTGGAGAGCGCCGGCCTGGAGCCCGGCACGCTCAACCCGCTGGTCGTGGAGGTGATGCGGGAGATCGGGATCGACATCTCCGGCAACGCCACCAAGAGCGTGTTCAGCCTGTTCAAGGCGGGACGGCGGTATTCCCATGTCATCACCGTCTGCGACGAGACGGCCGCGGAGCGGTGCCCCATCTTTCCGGGTCGGGTCAACCGGCTGCACTGGAGCTTCGAGGACCCTTCGACGCTCCAGGGGAACCCCGGGGAGCGATTGGCGCGCGCCCGCGAGATCCGAGACGCCATTCGGCGGGCGGTGGACGAATTCGCCGACCGGCTGGAACAGAGCGGGTCGGACTGTTAGAACCCATGTTCGGAAATGAAACTGACGTTCTGCAATCAAGCGAGATCGACATGAGCGAACATCTATCCCGGCGGCTCTCCTTCCTGGACCGCTACCTGACCCTCTGGATCTTCCTGGCCATGGGCGTCGGGGTGGCCACCGGCTATCTGTACCCCGGCGTTAACGACTTTTGGAACCGGTTCAACTCCGGCACCACCAACGTTCCCATCGCCATCGGCCTGATCCTGATGATGTACCCGCCGCTGGCCAAGGTCCGCTACGAGGAACTGGGCCGCGTGTTCCGCAACTTCAAGGTGCTGGGCCTGTCGCTGGTGCAGAACTGGGTGATCGGCCCGGTGCTGATGTTCGGGCTGGCGGTGGCCTTCCTGGCCGACAAGCACGAGTACATGGTGGGGCTGATCCTCATCGGGCTGGCCCGCTGCATCGCCATGGTCATCGTCTGGAACGATCTGGCCGAGGGCGACCGCGAGTACGCCGCCGGCCTGGTGGCCTTCAACTCCATCTTCCAGGTGCTGTTCTTCTCGCTCTACGCGTGGCTTTTCATCACCGTCGGGCTGCCGCTGGTGGGACTGCAGGGCGGCGTGGTGGACATCTCCATCGGCCAGATCGCCGAGAGCGTGTTCATCTACCTGGGCATCCCGTTCCTGGCCGGCCTGTTCACCCGGCTGATCCTGGTGAAACTGAAGGGCAAGGAATGGTACCACGCCAAATTCGTGCCGGTGATCAGCCCCATCACCCTGGTGGCGCTGCTCTTCACCATCGTGGTCATGTTCAGTCTCAAGGGCGAGTTCATCGTCAAGCTGCCCTTCGACGTGGTGCGCATCGCCATCCCGCTGCTGATCTACTTCGTGGTGATGTTCCTGGTGTCGTTCTGGCTGTCCAAGAAGGCCGGGGCCGATTACGGGCAGTCGACGACGCTCTCATTCACGGCGGCCTCCAACAACTTCGAGCTGGCCATCGCCGTCGCGGTGGCGGTGTTCGGGATCAACTCGGGCGAGGCCTTCGCCGCGGTGATCGGCCCGCTGGTGGAGGTGCCCGTGATGATCGCCCTGGTGAACGTGGCGTTCAAGATCCGCGGGAAGTATTTCCGCTGCGCCGTGAACACATGACAGACTGAAACGGCAATTCTCCACCGCGGGGACGCGAAAACGCCGAGGCGTCGAGAAGAAAGTTATCGTGCCGCTGAAAGTGAAATTTTCCTCTGCCGATCTGCGTCTCAGTGGTGGCAAACATTCAGGAGGACATGCAATGAGCGAGCCGAAGGAAATTCGAGAAATGGTGCAGCAGGCCTACGCGTCGGTGGCGCGGGAGCAGACCGGCTGTTGCTGCGGACCGAAAAGCTGCTGCGGGGCGCCCGCGCCGGCCCCGACGGAGGCGGGCCTGCCCCAGGCGGACCTGGGGCTGTCCTGCGGCGACCCGCTGGAGCACGCCGGCGTCCGGCCGGGCGAGGTGGTACTGGACCTTGGGTCCGGCGCCGGCCGGGACGTGTTCATCGCCGCCCGGATCGTCGGCGCCACCGGCCGGGTGATCGGCGTGGACATGACCGACGACATGCTGACGCTGGCCCGCCGCAACGCCGCGCAGTTCGCCGGAGCCACCGGTCTGGCCAACGTGGAATTCCGGAAGGGATTCATCGAGGACCTCCCGGTGAAGGACGGCGAAGCCGACATCGTGATTTCCAATTGCGTGATCAACCTCTCGCCGGACAAGGCGAAGGTTTTCCGCGAGGTGCACCGGGTACTCAAGCCCGGCGGCCGGCTGATCGTGAGCGACATCGTGCTCAACCGAGATTTTCCGGCTGAGCTGAAAGATGACGCCAACCTCTACGCGGGCTGCCTGGCGGGCGCCCTGCTGCGGCAGGATTACCTGGACGCCGTTTCGGCCGCGGGTTTCCGCCGGACGGAAGTGCTCAAGGACGTCACCTACGAGACGGCGGCCAGCCTCACCGATCCCATGATCCGCGAGGCTGGTAACCGATTGGCGGGGGTGGCCTCCAGTTTGACCATCCGGGCAATCAAAGAGCAGGTGAAGACCTCACGAGGCGTGACAGACTTTTCTTCCTCGGGACAGGAGCGGTGATGGAACCATTGTACATCCGGATCACGTCCCGGGCGTTTCTCCAGTTTTTGGAAACGCACGGGAAAAAGTTCCGCATTGAGATCGGGACTAACATCTCGGGCTGATGAATGGCCTGGAAAGGCCCGGCGGGTCTTTTGGGCGAACCGGAAACGGATCGCGAAAGGTATTTGGAGTTGCCCGTGCAAGGGCATGAAATATTTACGGTCTACGTGCATCGGGACGTGGTGGATCACATGGATCGGACAAAGCCTACCCCGGAGGGAGACTATCTGTTCTTTGTGGAAGGTTTTGGCCGGTTACGGTTTCGATTGGTGAAAGTGCCATGAACTTCCGGCCTGCTGGCGCTTGAGATCACTGTCAGACTCCGCCACATCTGAGTGTGAACAGAGGTTCAAACGGTCCATAGGGCGTACGCGTCATACACAAATAACGCAGAGGAGGTCAATATGCCTTGGTTGACGGGATTTCCGAGGGAAAACGTCGCGTGGTATCCGACGATCGATCCGGCAAAATGTGTCAGATGCGGCATGTGCATGAATTGCGGCAAGAACGTGTACGACTGGGAGGAAGGCGGCCCGAAGGTGGCCCGTCCCTACAACTGCGTGGTGGGCTGCACCAGCTGCGCGAATCTCTGCCAAGGATTGGCGATTCATTTTCAAGAGCTTTCAGACCTTCGCCGGTTGTATCGAAAGGAGCGCATCTGGCAAAAAGTGAAGGCGCAGATGTTGGCCGAAGGGAAGATCACCCCGAAACAGTGATCGCGTGGTTAATGGCACCGCAAGAAGATAGAACAGGGTTTACCGGCGTCGAGCATTGCGGCTGTGAGGCCGCAGCCGGCTAACAGGAGACACCCCATGTGGATTGTGCGATTGGCGCTGCGCCGCCCATACACATTTGTGGCTATAGCGATTCTGATCGCGATTCTTGGCGGGATCGCCATTTCGCGGACGCCGACGGATATCTTGCCGAACATTGATATTCCCGTGGTCAGCGCCATCTGGCAGTACCGGGGCCTTTCCGCGGATGAAATGGAGAAGCGCGTCACGACGCTTTCCGCGCGCGCCTTCACGACTGCTGTCAATGATATCGAGCATATTGAGTCTCAATCGCTGACCGGATTGGGGGTCATTAAGGTTTTTTTTCATCCCGGAACTTCGGTGGAGGCGGCGGTCGCGCAGATGACGGCAATCTCGCAGACGGTGACGCGGCAAATGCCGGCTGGCATCACGCCGCCGCTGATCATCCGCTACAATGCGTCAAGTGTCCCGATTCTGCAATTGGGGCTTGGGGGGCAAGGCTTGTCCGAGCAAGCTCTGTTCGACACCGGCGCCAATTTTCTGCGCACCCAGTTAGCCACTGTGCAAGGCGCCTCCGTCCTGCAGCCGGCGGGGGGAAAAGCACGACAGATCATGGTGGACTTGGATCCCCGTTCGCTCCACGCCCATCGCTTGGCGCCATCCGACGTGTCCGCGGCTATCAATCTCCAAAGCCCGATCCTGCCCTCAGGAATGGTAAAAATTGGTGACCGCGAATATAGCGTCCGCCTGAATAACAATCCAGCTATCATTGACGACTTGAATGACCTGCCGGTCCGCCAGCAGAACGGCGCCACAATTTACGTGCGCGACGTCGCCCAGGTTCGCGACGGCGGAACGATCCAAACCAACATCGTGAGGCAGGACGGGCGTCGGGGCGCCCTGCTGTCCATTTTGAAGACGGGCTCGGCTTCCACACTTGAAATTGTCGCCCGCATCAAAAGCGAGTTGCCCCGCATCCTGTCCACCTTGCCGCCCGAGCTCGACGTGCGCCTGCTGCTGGACCAGTCGTTATTCGTGCGCGCCTCCATCGACGCGGTGCTGCGAGAAGGTGTGCTGGCCGCCGGTTTGACGGCGCTGATGATCCTCCTGTTTATCGGCAGCTGGCGCAGCACGCTCATCGTTTGCACGTCGATTCCGCTGTCCATCCTGACATCAGTGATATTTCTTTATCTATTGGGCCAGACGATCAATGTCATGACATTGGGCGGATTGGCGTTGTCAATCGGCATTCTGGTGGACGAAGCCACGGTGGAGATCGAAAACATCCACCGCAATCTGGCCATGGGCAAGTCAATCATTCGGGCGGTGCTGGACGGCGCACGCGAAATCGCAGTACCGGCCTTTGTCTCGGCCATATCGATCTCAATTGTATTCTTCCCGGTCATTCTGTTGCGCGGCACGGCGAAGTACCTCTTCCAGCCGCTGGCCCTGGCGGTGGTTTTCGCCATGCTGGCTTCATACATTCTCTCGCGCACTCTGATTCCCACCATGGCGCGTTATCTGCTTCGGCCGGAATTGAATCTGTACCGAGCCGGCGCCGAGCATGCCGCAATGGGCACGGGTCCCGTATGGAAAGTCCACCACGCATTCAATAAAGTTTTTGAAATATTTCGCGCATCATATGGCCACGGATTGTCATGGGCACTGGATCGCCGCTGGACGGTGGTGCTGCTGTTCGGTCTTTTCTATGTGGCCTCCGGATTGTTGGCGACGCAACTGGGAGCGGACTTCTTCCCGCAAGTGGATGGCGGACAGTTGCGGCTGCACGTGCGAGGGCCTGCGGGAATGCGCCTGGAAACAACCGAAGAGTTGTTCGCCAGCGTCGAGGATCGCATCCGGAGCATCATTCCGGAGAATAAAATTGACGCGATGATCAACAACATCGGCCTGCCGACATTGCCGCTCAACATGGCTTACACGGATTCAGCCACCATCGGATCGGCCGATGGCGAAATTTTGATTTCGCTGAAGAAGGACCGCCAGCGAGGCGAGACTTGGGAATATGCCCGGCGGATGAGACGGGAGTTGCCTTCGGCATTTCCGGGGACGACTTTTTTCTTCCGCACGGCGGACATGGTCGGTCAGATCCTGAATTTCGGAATACCGGCACCAATCAACATCCAGGTGATCGGTCGCAACAAAAAAGTCAACTATCAGATCGCCAGATATATCGAACGCCGGTTGGCCGCGGTCCCGGGCGCCGTGGACGTTCGTTTGCATCAGGTGATGGACGCTCCGGAGCTGCGCGTCAACGTGGATCGTACTCTGGCCAGCCAGCTGGGTATGACCCAACGAGACGTGTCCAGCAATGTGCTGGTTTCCCTCAGTTCCAGCGGACAGGTTTCGCCCAACTTTTGGCTGGATCCGGCCAGCGGGGTCAGTTATCTGATCGCGGTTCAGACCCCGGAGTACCGCCTGACTTCGCTGGATGATCTGGGGGACACTCCGTTGGCTTCCGGGCGGGAAGGCGCGCCACAACTGCTTCGCAACCTCGCCCGGCTGGATCGAGCGTCGGTCCAATCAGCGTTCAGCACCTTCAACGTCCAGCCGGTGCTGGATATCTATGCGGACGTTCAGGATCGGGATCTTGGCAGCGTTGCGGTCGAAGTGGATAAAATTGTTAAAGATGCCGGCGCCATGCTTCCACGCGGTTCATTCATTCAGGTCAGGGGCCAGATGCAGACGATGCGGGACTCGTTCATGAGTTTGGCTGGCGGATTGATTCTGGCCATTGCGCTGGTTTACCTGGTGATGGCAATCAACTTCCAGAGCTGGCTTGATCCCATCATCATTCTCACCGCTTTGCCTGGAGCATTTTCAGGTATCGCCTGGTCTCTTTACGTCACCCAGACTTCGATCAACGTCCCTTCTTTGATGGGTGCGATCATGAGCGTCGGGGTGGCGACTGCCAACAGCATCCTGCTGGTCACTTTCGCCAACCAGCGGCGAGCGGAGGGCATGCCGGTACGGGAAGCGGCTTTGTCGGCGGCGGTTACCAGGCTTCGGCCGGTTTTAATGACGGCGGGGGCCATGATCATCGGCATGCTCCCCCTGGCGGTCGGTTTGGGTGAAGGCGGCGAACAGAATGCGCCCATCGGCAGGGCCGTGATCGGCGGGCTGGTGGTGGCGACCATTGCCACTTTATTCTTTGTTCCTGTTGCGTATCGGTTGCTGCGGGGGAAACTGCAGCCGAAACCGGCAGAGGAGGACTCGGAGATGCTGACATGAATATCCCGACACAACACAATGAGCCCACGGCAACGGCAGTCGGTCGTCCCCGCGAATTCCGGCATTTGCTTACCTATGTCGCTTTTGCTTTGCTGGCGTTGGCGGGGTTGTTCGTTTTGGGCTACTGGCCGCGAGCGGAAAGGGCCCGGCGGGCCGACTCGACCGCGAAACTCCATCAGTCGGCGTTACCAACCGTAAGAGTGGTCCGGGCGGTGGCCGCTCCGGCTGAGACCGAAATTGAATTACCCGGTAACATTCAAGCATTGATGGAAACCGCGCTGTTTGCCCGAGCTGACGGTTATGTCCAGCGGATCATGGCCGACATTGGCGATTACGTGAAGCCCGGCCAGTTGCTTGCGGAGATTGAATCCCCCGAGATGGATCAACAAATACTGGAGGCTCGAGCCAACTTTCAACGCTCCCAATCAGCCCTTCGGCAAGCTGAGGCGGCGCTCTCACAGGCGAAGGCCGATCTGGGCCTGGCGGAAATTACGGCGCAACGGTGGCTGGTGTTGGTTGACAAAGGCGTACTGTCCAAGCAAGATGGCGATGAAAAGCGGGCGGCGTTAGCGGCCCGCCAAGCTGACGTGATGGCGGCTGAAGCAGCCGTGCAGGCAGCCCGCGAAAGCATGGCCGCCAGCGAGGCCACCTTACAACGGTTGATGGAATTGCAGGCGTTTCGTCAGGTTCGGGCGCCTTTTCCCGGTGTGATCACGGCGCGTAACATTGACTTGGGCTCGTTGGTGAGCGCCGGCAGCAGCTCCTCAGTCCGGGAGCTTTTTCGACTCGCCCAGATCGAAACATTGCGCGTGTTCGTAAACGTTCCGCAGAGTGAGTTCGCCGGCATCAAAACCGGCTTGCCCTGCAGCGTGGAAGTGGCGGAATATCAAGGCCGGATATTTGAAGGCAGGGTAACCCGGACCTCGAGTGCCCTTGAACCCGCTTCCCGAACCCTACTGACCGAGATCCGGATCGACAATCCGAGCCGTGCTTTATTGCCCGGAATGTATGCCGCGGTGCGCTTCCGGATCCAACAGGATCGTCCTCGCCTGCTGATCCCCTCGTCTGCTTTCCGCAACACCGAGAAGGGACCCGTTGTAGCCGTGCTCCACGATCACGCGGTGGTGCGCCTGCAACCTGTCAGTTTCGGGCGAGATTATGGCACGCAGATCGAGGTCGTCAAGGGCTTGAACGAAGGACAGGAATTGATCGCGGACTGGACGGACGGAGTGCGGGAAGGCGCAACGGTCAATCCCGTTTCAAAGACGAAAACGGCCCTGCCAGCAAAAGGAGACCGAGTAAAATGAAATGCTTGGTGTGCCTCACGGCGCTCGTTATCTTCTGGTTCGGCAATGTTCTGTCCGGCCTGGCGGCGCCAGATCCGGCCGCACTCTCCCCGTCGGCGCGCGACGGCAATCTGTATCTATCGTTACACGAGGCGATTGCTCTCGCCCTCGAGAACAACCTGGATGTGGAATTACAGCGTATTGGCGTGGGATTTTCCGAAGCGGACATCAAGCGCGCGCAGGCCGGCGTCTTGCCGCGCGGGATGCCCTTTTACGTGCGCGAAGGCCCCAAAAGCGCCAGTCTCACCGACCCCCTGGCCCCCCTGCTCGGACCGGCTTCCGATACGAATCTGTCTATCGCCGGACAGATTCCACTGAGCAGCGGGAGCCCGGTGCCTCTTCTGGATCCGGTGTTGACCGGCGGGTTTTTCTATAATCATGCCACAACGCCCCAAAACAATTCGTTTCAGGCGGGCACCACATCGCTCATCTCCGATACAGGCGGTTGGAATTTCAGCCTGCAAAAAGAGTTTGTGTTCGGAGGCAGACTGGCGGCAAGCTTCGACAGTGCGCGGCAATCGATCAACCACCCCCGTTATGATCTGGAACCATATAACTCAGCGTCTCTTGGCATCCGGTTCACGCAGCCGCTGCTCCGGGGATTTGGAACCACCCTGAACACCCGCTTTCAAAAAATCGCGGTGAACAGCCGGCGTCAAGCGGGTCTGGCCTTTGAGCAGCAGGTGATCAGCACCACCGCGGCCGTGGTCCGTTTGTATTGGGACCTGGTCGCGCTGCGCGGCGACGCCGAAGCGCGGCGCCAAGCCGTCCAGCGCGCGGAGAAACTGCTGAGTGACAACCAGATTCAAGTGGACGCGGGCACCCGCGCGCCCATTGACGTGGTGCGGGCCCGGGCAGAAGTGGCCCGCAGCCGCCAGGACTTGATCGCCGCGGAGAGTCTGGTCCGACGGCAGGATATCCTTCTGCTGGACTACATCAACCGCGGAACCATCGGCGACCCGCAATTGACGGGATTGCGAATCGTCCCCACCGATCCGATTCGCATCGATCGGACCGAACGCCTGCCAGAGTTGCCAACTCTGATCGAGACCGCGTTGAGGCAAAGGCCGGACATTGCCCAAGCCCGGGTTCAGATCGAGAGCTCCGGTCTTGCTCTGGCCGGAAGCAGGGATGCGCTTCGGCCGTCACTGGATTTGGTTGTAAGTGCTCGAAACAATGGGTTGGCCGGCGAGGTCAATCCGCTGACTCTTCCCGACGCCGCTCCGCATAATCCGGATCCAATTCTGGTTGGCGGCTACGGTACGGCCTTATCGCAAGTGTTGCGGCGAAATTTTCCAGATTATGGCATCGGCGTTCAACTGACCATTCCACTGCGGAACCAGGCCGCCGAAGCCGACCTGGCCAGGGATAACTTGGTGATCCAACAACAGGCGGTGCGGTTGTTGCAACTTCAGAAACAGGTTCATATCGACATCCAGAATGCCCTGATCGCCCTGGAGCAGGCGCAAACCATCCTCAGGGCCGCGGAGCAGGAACGGGAGTTTGAAGAGCAGGCAACCGCCGCGGAAGAACAAAGGCTGGCCGTGGGTGCTTCCACGACCTATCTGGTGATTCAGTATCAGCGAGACCTGGCCCAAGCGATCTCCGCGGAGATTGCTGCCCGGGCAGGCTACGTCAAGGCCAGAGCGGCGCTGGACCGAGCCTGTGGCACGTTGCTGGAGGCCTGTTCCGTTTCCGTGACTGGAACGGACATCCAATTCAAATGAACATGTCGGAAGATCTGAAATTGATGGCTGATGGAATACTTTTGAGCTCACGGCATCTGGTGGCAGATGGAACTGTCCCGGGAGGCGAAAGATGCATACTCCAGATGACCGCTATGCTACGTCCGGAGTTCTCTCGAACGGACGACTGATTCTAATCGCAATGGGTGGCAGGGTCTCCCGATGGAACAACGGGTGATTAAATGGACTAACGCTTCGGGCTCAGAGAATCGGGGCTAAGGAGCTGGCCCGCCGCCGCCTGTAGTGCACTTTCGACTCTGGTTCCGCAATCTCGTTCCGGGAGTTTTATATGTCGCCGTTTGGCAATGCTGCGAGTCAGATGATCAAGATCCTCGGTCTTCAAACGGAGCCAGTCGCCGTTTTCCTCCTTGGCGCGAGCCATGATGTCTCCATGTTCGAATCATTCACGCGCGCCAGGCGATATCGATACTGCCAGCTCATTATGCAGGCGCGGCGAGGAGAGTCGTTGCGGCTGGTCCCGGAAGAGCTTGCTTGCCCTGCCGCAGCCGCCGCTTTTGGTTTCCGCCCTCTCCCGGAGGGATTGGCCTGCGGCAAAGGGTTGGTCGGTTTCGGGATTGTTTCCGAACCGTCCGCGGGCCAAGTCATGTTCGACGGGATGACCCGTCTCTCAAACGGCCGCGTGAAAAGCATTGCGGCCTGTCCGCTTGCGGTGGCGCCCGTGCTCCCGGATGTGGTTGTGGTGGAGGGACCGCCTGAGTCGCTGATGTGGCTGGCGCTGGCCGATCTGAACGTAGCCGGCGGATCGAGGCGACGCGCCGACACCGCGGTGCTCCAGGCCACATGCGTGGACGCGACCGTCATTCCCTATGTCGAGCGACGGTTAAACTTCTCCCTCGGCTGCTACGGCTGCCGCGAAGCCACCGATTTGGGACCGGAGGAAACCGTGCTGGGATTTCCCGGGGAACAGTTGCCGCCGCTGCTGAACCAGCTATCGTTCCTGTCCGAGAAAGCGATTCCACGATCGCGTTCCAAATCGGTATATCGTCTGATCACTCAGACCCAGGAGGAAAGGACGGATACATCTTTTCCAAAAACGACCTCATGTGGTTCTGCCTTTGCCGAGTCGGACACAGATATATAATTATTGGTCGGGTTTTTTACGGCGTAGGTCGGATGGAGGACAAAAAAGTGACGCGATGGTTAAAGAAAGGCATCCGTTTTGGGATTCCTGTAGTCGTCATCATCTTCCTGTTGCTATTTTTATCGGGGGTTTTTCGGCGGGGGATAATTGAGGTGAGCCAGCCGAAGCCACTTCCGCGGGGATCTCAGACGCCGGCCTCACAACTGCACACCGTCGTCATGACTTCGGTGCATGCCCGGTCGGAAGCTGTCGGCACAATTCAGCCCGAATTCAAGAGCGTCATTTCCGCTCAAATCGTTGCCGCCATCCTGCAGATTCCGGTGGAGGCAGGCCAGGAGGTCAAGGCGGGCGGCCTGCTGGCGAGACTGGACGACCGCGACCTGGCCGCCCGCTTGAACCAGGCGCGGGAGAGCCTCCATCGGGCGGAAGCCGCCCGCGACTTGGCCCAAAGCGACTACGGCCGGGACCTGCCGTTGGTGGAAAAAGCCGTCATTCCCCGGGCCGAGTTCGACCAGACCGAATTCCGGCTCCGCGGCGCCAGGGCCGACGCGGAACGGGCCAAGGAGGCACTGCGGGAAGCCGAAGTGGCGCTCGGTTACGCTGAAATCCGCAGCCCCTACGCGGCGGTCATCATCGACAAGCTCGCCGAGGTGGGCGATTTGGCCGCCCCCGGCAGACCCCTGTTGACCCTCTATCAGACCGGGCGTCTCTGGGTGGAAGCCGACGTGCGGGAAGACGACGCCGGTCTGCTGAAGCTGGGGCGGCCCTACAACTTGCGGGTAAACTCCTTGGGGAAGCAGTACCAGGGCCGCTTGCAGCAGATCGTCCCGGCCGCGGATCCTTCCAGCCGGACGGTGCGGGCCCGCTTCGCCCTGCCGGCGGACCCAAGCCTGATCCCCGGTTTCTATGCGACGGCCTACCTGCCGCGGGGGGAGGAAGCGATTCTGGCGATTCCGGCGTCCGCCCTCCTGCGGTCCGGACAACTGGAACAGGTGATCGTCTTCGATGAGGGCCGCCTGGAGCGGCGGACCGTAGTCTGCGGCCGGCGGTGGGACGGGCAACAGGAAATCTTGAGCGGTCTTGCGCCCGGGGAGCGCATCCTCCTGCGGCCCGGGGAAGCGAGGCGGCCATGAGTGAGCCGAAGCACAGCTCTTGGACCATCCGGATCGTAGACCGTTTTTTACGGAGCCATCTATCCCCCATTCTGATCATCTTTTCGTTGGTGGCGGGAGGCTTGGCCCTGCTGGTGACGCCGCGTGAGGAAGAACCGCAGATCGTGATCCCGGCCGCCGACCTCTTTTTCACGTTTCCCGGACGATCGGCGGCCGAAATGGAGAGCTTGGCCGCCGATAAGATCGAAAAATACTTGTACCAGATCGACGGGGTCGAGTATGTGTATTCCCGCTCCATGCCGGGGCGCGCCATCGTGACGGTGCGTTTCTACGTGGGGCAGGACCGGGAACGCAGCTACGTCAAGTTGTCCAAGTGGCTCCAGCAGAACGCCGACCGGTTGCCCGCGGGTCTGGTGGGGCCCGTCGTCAAACCCGTCGAAACGGACGATGTGCCCATCGTGACGTTCACTTTGACCGATCGGAACGGGGACGATTACGCTCTGCGCCGCCTGGCCGAAGAAGCAGCTTACCGGCTGCAAGCCACGCCCGGCGCCGGCGTGGTAGCGGTGATCGGCGGGCGTCCCCGGCAGGTGATCGTCCGCTTCGACCCCGTCCGTCTGGCCGCCTTCCATCTCGATCCGGCCGAACTGGCCCGGACGCTGCCGGCCGCCAGCGCCAATCTGCAGGTCGGCAGCTACACCCGGAACGACCAACAGCGCAATGTCGAAACCGGCCAGTTTCTCACCGGCCGGCGGGAAGTGCAATCGCTGATCGTGGGCGTCTTCTCCGGCCGGCCCGTCTACCTGCGCGACGTGGCGGAGGTGCAGGATGGTCCCGGCGAATTCGCGGACTATGTCCATTTCAGTCAAGGGCCGGCCTGGCGCTCCACCTCCCACGGCGAAGAGGCCGAAGGCGGATGGGTGGAGGCTGAAGCCGCTCCTCCGGCCGGTCCGGTGATTCAGCGGGCGACGGCGGTCACCATCGCCATCTCCAAGCAGAAAGGCCAGAATAATGTCTCGGTGGCACAGGGCCTGATCGCCCGGATGCGGCAGATCCAGCAGGAATTCTTCCCCGCCGGCGTACGGGTGGCCATCACCCGCAATTATGGAGTCACGGCGGATGACAAGGTCAATGAACTGAGCGAAGGTCTGCTGGTGGGCATCGTGGTGGTGATCGCCCTGCTGACGATGTTTCTGGGATTCCGCGATTCCCTGGTGGTGGCCATCGCCGTCCCCTGCGTATTCGGCCTGACCCTGTTGATGAACTATCTGTTCGGGTTCTCCATCAATCGCGTAACACTTTTTGCGTTGACCGTTTCGCTTGGCTTACTGGTGGACGACCCAATCGTTGACGTGGAGAATATCCGGCGCCACTTCGATCTGCGGGGTTCTGGATCCAGAGACATCGTGCTGGAGGCGGTCAACGAAGTACGTCCGCCCTTGATCGCGGCCACCATCGCCGTCATGATCTCCTTCGCCCCGTTGCTCTTCGTGACCGAGGAAATGCATGACTATCTTCGGCCCATGGCCGTCAACGTGCCGGTTACGATGTTCATGTCCATGCTGATCTCGTTCACCGTCACGCCATGGTTGGCCTACCACGTGTTGCGCGGCCACTATCGCAAGCAGGCCGGCCGCAGCGAGCCGCCCACGCCGCCGCGGGAACAATCGGGAGCTTTCCGTTTCTTTCATCGTTGGCTGGAACCCATGCTGCAACACCCGTGGCGCAGCTATGCGTTCTTGCTGGCCATCGTACTCGCCTTCTTCGCCAGCCTCCTCTTGGTGGGCACGCGGCGGGTCCAGCCCAAGCAGTTGCCCTTCGACGACAAGGATGAGTTTCTGCTTGTGCTGGATATGCCGGCCGGGACACCTTTGGAGCGGACCGATGCCGCGGCGCGGGAATTTGAGGAGTACCTGAGCCGCGTGCCGGAGGTCACTGACGTGGAATCGTACGTCGGCACTGCCGCTCCCGTGGATTTCAACGGTCTGGCGCGCCGCTACCAGTTGCGTCATTCCCCCGACAAGGGGGACATCCGGGTCAATTTGATTCATAAGACGGAACGGCGGTCCACGAGCCACGAGATCACGCTGCGGCTGCGGGACGACCTGACCGCCATCGCCCGCCGCCGCGGAGTCAAGCTGAAGATCGTCGAATTGCCCCCGGGACCGCCGACCATGTCCACTGTCACCGCGGCGATATACGGCCGGCCCGACCAATCCTACCCGCAGTTGATCGAGGCGGCGGAAATCGTCAAGCGACGCCTCGCCCGGGAACCGGGGGTTGTTGACCTGGACGATACCGTGGATGAAGACATCTGGAAAGAAGTTTTTATGATCGACAAGGAAAAGGCGGCCCTCAACGGGATCACCGGGGAAGCCATCGCGTCGTCCTTGCGTCTGGCGCTGGCCGGCACGCCCGTGGCCGCCCTGGATTCGGCCGGCGAGAAGGAGCCGTTGCAGCTGATCTCCTGGATGGCGCGGCCCGAACGATCCGGCCCCCTGGATCTGAGCCGGATCTACCTCAAGGGAAGAGCCGGCGCCATGGTGGCGATTTCCGAACTGGGCCGCTGGGAGCGCCGCTTGGAAGACAAGACCATCTACCACCGCAACCTGGAGCGCGTTGTGTACGTGACGGCGGAGATGGCCGGCCGCCCGCCGGTGGAGACGATCCTCGACATCCGGGCGGACCAGCGCTCGCCGGCCGAACTTGAAGAGGCAGTGAGCAGCGGCTTGAAGGCCGCCCCCCGCCCCTTGGCGGATCGCACGCTCTGGCGCAAGGGGGGGGGATTGCCGTGGGCCGTCCCGGAAGGAATCCGCGTCCAATGGTGGGACGAGGGAGAAATGCGTCTGACCATCGCCATCTTCCGCGACTTGGGTTGGGGATTCCTGGGTGCGTTGCTCTGCATCTACATCCTGCTGGTGAACCAGACAGGCTCCTTCGGGATGCCGGTGATCATCATGCTCTCCATCCCGCTCATGGTCATCGGCGTCTTTCCCGGCTATTGGCTGTTGAATCTTCTGGGCGCTCACCCGATCGGCCATTACGCCGATCCCCGCTTCTTCACTTCGCCGGCGATGATCGGGGTGATCGCGCTGTCGGGCATCGTCACCCGCAACTCCATCATCATCGTCGATTTTGTGCACCTGGCGCTGGCGAAGGGGCGCACCCTGATCCAGGCGCTGGTGGAAAGCTGCGCGGTGCGCTTGCGGCCCATTCTGCTGACTTCCGGCGCCGCCATGCTGGGCGCTTGGCCGATCACACGGGACGAGGTGTTCAATGGTTTGGGCTGGTCGCTGATCTTCGGGTTGCTGGCTTCGACGCTCTTCAGCCTGTTCGTGATTCCCGTGGCCTACCATCTGATCTATGCGCGGAGACCCGGCCATGGCCTGCCGGAAACATTCGATCGGGCAGGGCAGGAGGGGCAAGAACCCGATGGAGGCAACACATGAGAACGCTTTTCGCCTGGTTGATGCTGTGCGTGCCGTTATGGGGCGCTGCCGGCCCCGTGACGCTGGAAGCGGGGAAGATCTGGGCGCTGCCGGAGGTCGTCGCTTACGCCTTGGAGCACAATCCCGAGCTGAAGCTTGGCGAGGCGGAAGTGAATCGGAGGGACGGGGAGAGCCGCGTGGCCCAATCCGGTTTGCGGCCTCAGGTGGATCTGGCCGGGGATGCGCTGGCGGACCGCTTCAAACACGGCTTCCCGCCTGGAACTCCTCCCGCCCAGACGCAATTCGACGAACAACTCTTCAGCGGATCCGTCAAGATGCAGATGCTGCTCTGGGATTTCGGGAAAAGCCGGTCGGAACTCGAGGCGAGCCGCTTGCGGACCGTGGCCGCGCAACAATCCCTGGCCCGGCGCCGGCAGGAAGTGATCTTTGAAACGGCGCGGCTGTATCTGCAGGCCCTCACGATCACGGACCTGAGGCAGGCCGCTGATTCGCGCCGCCAGAGCCTGCAATCGTTTCTGGACCGGACCGAGCAGTTGGTGCAGGCGCAACGGGCGGTTCCCGTGGACGCCCTGAAGATCAAGACCCGTTTGGCGCAGATCGAAAGCGACCTGGCCGCCCTCGAGGCGAGCCGTACCGCCGCCCGGAGCGCCCTGGCTTCTTTTATCGGCCTCGATGGGGAGTTGCCGGAGCTCGCCTACCGTCCGGCGCCGGCCGCCGAGGAGATCTTGCTGCCGTCTGACGCTCCGGCGGAGATCCGGGAAGCCATGCGGCAACGGCCCGACGCCGTCGCCCGGCTGCGGGAGGTGGCCGCCGGTGAGAAATCGGCGGTCGCGGTTGAACGCTCCCGATGGCCGCGCGTAGATTTCCGCGCCTATGCAGTGGAGTATCTCGCCCCTGCTCCGGAATCTTTTTCCACCCTGATCGGACACCTTCTGCCCGCCATGACTCTGCCTCCCCCCTCGACGGAGCATGCCATGGCGGATTGGGGGGTAGGGGTTTGTCTCACGTTTCCGTTGTATGACGGTGGCCGCCGGCAGGGGCAGATGGCCACGGCGGCCGCGCAACTGGAGCAGGCGCGCCAAAAAGAACGTCAGCTGCAACTGGGCATCCGCCGTGAGGCGCAAACCTCCCTGGCGGACTGGCAGAGCGCCGTCGACCGCGTGAAGTCGCTCCGGCAGAACGTGGCCGAAGCGGAACAGGTGCTGATCAACGAACGCCTGAAATTCGAGGCGGGCCGAAGCGTCGTGAATTTCGTCCTGGACGCGGAGGCGGCGCTGCTCACCAGCCAGTCCCTGTTGGCCCAAGCCCGGCGCTCGGCTGAGATCAGCCGGTTTTCCTGGCAGTTGGCCATCGGCAAATTGGATCCCTCGGACCTGATGTGGTGAGTTACGACATGTACTTGGTGTGCGCAGGCCAAGAATACTTGCGACAAATTTTACACCCGCTGGGCGCCGTGCTGCCCAATGCGGCACTGTTCCGACAGTGGCGGTGCTCATTGACCTGGATCCTTTTGATTTTCTTGAGATGGCTGCCGGCGCTGGTCCTGCTGGCCGGAGCGTTGTTGGGATTACTCATGCCCGGGAGTTTTCTCGGATGAGACGCCTTGGCATGCAGCGGATGTTGCCCGGAACTGGGGGAATGCGTTTTCAGCTCGACCGGTTTCCCGCCGGTCGACGGGTTCTCTTCGTTTTCCTATATGGCATCGTGCTGGCCGCGTACGGTCTGGCTGTAGCCGGCGGGGACGGCAGTGATTCGGATCCCGCTAAAGCCTCCCGGGAAGACCGCTTCTGGTCGCAGGTCAGGGAGATGGCGTGGGGACCGTTCCGGGCCGACTTCGGCGGGCAGTTCCGCCTCCGCGCAGAGTTGGACGACGGGTTCAGCTTGAAGGGGTACGACCCCGGCGGACACGATGACCTGTTCCTGGAGCGGTTGCGCCTGGAGCTGATCCTGCGTCTGAACGCGGGGCCGCGGCTGTTCCTGCAGCTCCAGGACGCCCATGCCGCCTGGACGCGTTACGGCGACACCGACTTCCCCGTCAGCAACCCGATCCACGATGTGATGGACATCCGCCAGCTCTACGGGGAGTGGCGCCGCATCGGCGGCAGCCCGGTGGGCTTCCGGGTCGGCCGACAGCAGATCTCCTACGGCGACCAGCGGGTGTTTGGCCCCGGTAACTGGGGCAACACGGGGCGGTTCGCGTGGGACGCCGCCATGCTGAAAGTGGACACGAACTGGTGCGAAAGCGACACCTGGGCGGGCAGCTACCTGGAGTACCAGCCCGACATCTGGCCGAACCGCTCAAGGCCCGGCTTCCGGACGCTGGTCAACTACACCCAACTCAAACGGCTGCCGCTGCGCCTGGACCTGTTCTACGTGCTCAAGGACGACGACCGCCACTCGGTGGCGGGCGAAACCGGCCCGGGCGGATTGCACACCCATGCCGTGGGCGTCCAGGCGGCAGGCACGGCGCTTGGCTGGCTGGACGGCGCGGCCACCTATATCCGCCAGTTCGGCCGCTACGGACAGGACGACGTGCGGGCCGCCGGCTGGAACGCCCAGGCGGGCGCGACCCTGCCGCTCCCTTGGCAGCCCCGCCTGGGCGGACAGTTCACCCTGGGCACGGGCGACCGCGATCCCGCGGACGGAATCCACGGCACTTTCGACGGGGTGTACGGCGGCCGGGACATCTTCTTTTATGGTTATCTGAACCTGTTCTTCTGGGCGAACCTGCGGGATGCCGAGATCGACCTGAAAATACAACCCCACAAGCGCTGGCAGGTCTTCGCGGAACTGCACCGGTTCTCGCTGGACCAGGCCCGCGACGCCTGGTACACCACCGGCCTGCAACCGTTCCGCCGGGACGCCAGCGGCCAGTCGGGCACGGCCCTCGGCGTCGAGTTCGACGCCCGGGTGGTCTGGTCGCCCACCTCCCGGCTGGAGTTCATGGCCGGCGGCGGTTATTTCCGGCCGGGTCGTTTCATCCGCGACACGGGCCCGGCGGCCCGAGCCGTGGGGTTCTTTTTGCAAACGCAATATTCATGGTAGTGAGGTCATCATGCTTTGTATGCATCGAGCGAAGATATCTTTCCTTCAGGTGATCGCCGGGTTGTTCGGCCTGGCGGCAGTGCTGGCGCTGGCGGCCTGTTCCGGCGCGGCCGGACCGGTGGACGTGCCCCAAACCCGGGATCGCGCTGACCGGGCGGTGAGCGTGTGTCCGCCGTTCCCCCTGCGGGACGAGGCCGGCCAGGTCATCGACCCGGTCAAGGGCGTCAACGCCACGGCGCCCTACTCCCCGAAGCAAACGTGCGGCGCCAAGGGCTGCCACGACTACGACACGATCACCAGGGGATTCCACTTCCAGATGGGGCGTGGCGAGGCGCCCACCGCCGACCAGGCGGCCCGCGTCCAGTGGGCGTCCACTCCCGGCTTTTACGGCGGCACCTGGTGCTCGCCGGCGCCGCTGTACAACTATCTGTCGCCCAAGGAAAACGAGCAGGCGGTCACCATGGACCTCACCTCCTACTCAATCCTCGCCAAGGGCTGCGGCCAATGCCATCCCGGGGGCGGATCCGCCGAATACGACCGGGCCGGGCGCCGCTACGACCACTGGATGGCCGATCCGGCCAGCGGCTTCACGTCCGGCGGCCCGAACAATCTGGACGGCGATTATTACAAGGCCCGCTGGACCGAGAGTGGTGTGCTTGAGGCCGACTGCCTGATCTGCCACCTGCCCGCCTACCAGTTCACGCAGCGAAAGGCCCAGATCGCGGAACACAATTTCCGCTGGGCCGCCGCCGCGGGCTCCGGCCTGGCCCAGGTCAGCGGGTCGGTCAAGAGCAGTGTGCCGGTCACGGTGACCTACGATCCGAAGCGGTTCGACGCCGAGGGCAAGCTCTCGCTGAAGATGGCGCGCGAGCCCCAGAACACGGCCTGCCTGGAATGCCACGCCCAGCCGGGCTGGAAGAAGCGCGGCGCCAACTTCAGCCCGCGCACGGACGTCCACCTGCGCGCCGGCATGCGTTGCGTCGACTGCCATCCTGCCGGCAAGTCGGCCACGGATCCCCGCATCCACGGACACGAGGAACACCAGTTCGGCAAGGGAGACGATCCCGGCGGAAACGTACGAAACGATCTGGACAACACCCTGGTGAGCTGCGCCGGTTGTCATGACACCGGTCGCCGCGGCGCTCCCCGGGCCGTCCACAAGGGCTTGCCCCGACTGCACCTGGAGCGGCTGGCCTGCCAGACCTGCCATATCCCCGAGCGTACCATCATGCCCGCTTCGGTCCAGGCCAGCGACGTTTTCAATTCCGACGCCCGGATTCCCGGCACGGTGAAGCGCCTGTGGACCTTTTACGGCACCGACGCTACGTACCGCAATCATTACGGAATCCTGGACATGGCCGGCTATGATCAAAAGCCCACCGAAGCCTTCCGCCCGGTCTACGTGAAATACAAGGGCAAAATATATCCGGCCAACCGCCTGCACACCGCCTGGCCCGCCATCGAGACCGAGGGCAAGCCGGGCCTGATGCAGCCCAAAATGGACGACGTCTACCGGATGTGGACCGAGCACCGTCAGGATCCCACCCGGTTCCCGGAGCTGGCCAGGATCACCGATGACACTGACGACGGCACCCTGGAAGTGAACCGCCCGGAGGAAATCGACGCCCTGATCGCCGCCGTGACCCGCCTGTTGAAGGAAATCGGCTGGCCGCTCGAGAACTCCCGGGTGGTGTGGGTGCAGAACGAGCGGGTCTACACCTCCGGCACCGAGTACCGCAGCCTGCCCAAACATGAATATGAGGCCTCGCCCTACGGCAACGTCCACACGTACAACCACGACGTCTATCCGGCCCGCGCGGCGCTCGGCGCCGGCGGCTGCGGCGACTGCCATTCGGCCGGCAGTCCGTTTTTCTTCGGCGCCGTGCTGGAGCGCCCCTTCGGGCCCGATGGCCAACCCGTCTGGATCACCCAGAGCGCGATGCTCGGCTACACCGGGGCAGCGCCCAGGTACGACGGCCCGGTGGGCGCGATCGCCGCGTTTTTCGAGTGGCTGACCATCGTGGTCATCGCGTTGCTGGTGGGGCACATCGCGTTGGAGTCGTTCCGCCGTTTCCGGTCGCGCGGACGCGGCGACGAACCCGCAGCCGGCACGCCGGTGCAGCGCTTCAACGACCACTTCCGCGCGCAGCACCTGTTGCTCATGATCTCGGTGCTGCTGCTCTTCCTGTCGGCCCTGTTCCTGGTCGGACTCAGATTTTCCGGCGCGGCCTGGGCCGCGGCGCTCAGCGGCGCGCTGGGCGGAGCGGACTTCTGGCGGGTCGTTCACCGCATCGGCGGCGCGCTGCTCGTCTTCGTCTCGGTCTACCACCTGGTGTATTCGCTGATCCATGAAGAGGGACGGCGGGATTTTCGGTTGCTGCTGCCCCGCACGGATGATTTCCGGCACCTGTGGGACAACCTCCGCTGGTTCCTGGGCGCGTCGCCCAAGCCGCCGGCCTTCGGCCGCTTCACCTATTTTGAGAAATTCGACTACTGGGCGGTCTTCTGGGGTTGCGTCATCATGATCGGCACGGGGCTGGGCATGTGGTTTCCCGAGCTGGTGGTCCGGGTGGCCCCGGGCCTTTCACCGGCCGTTTTCGACGCGCTGAAGGAAGCCCACGCCCACGAAGCCCTGCTGGCCTTCCTGGCCATCGTGATCTGGCATCTGTACAACGTCCATCTCCGGCCCGGGCGGTTTCCGTTGAACTGGCTCTGGGTGCACGGCCGGGCCGATCTCGAGGAGCTCCGGCGCGAGCGGCCGCTGGATCCCACGGTCGTACATCCGGACTGATCGCAGCTGACACGAGACGACCCTCCCCGAATGGAGGTGGGAATAGTAAGAAGCAGTTCGTTCACAACAGGACAGATCAGGATGGACAGATCAGGACACCCATATTCTTTAGATATGGACACCCATATTCCCCATTCCAGACCAGGACAGACTAGGAGGACAGACCAGGACACCCAAATTTTTCATTTCGCACGTTTCAGTGGGACAAATCAGGACACCCATATTCTTTAGATATGGACACCCATATTCCCCATTCCAGACCAGGACACTCAAATATTGCATTTCGCATATTTCCGCACATCCAAACAGCGCGCATCCGGTCGCCGGATGTCGCCCGGATGTCTTGGGTCGGATATCCTGCTGTTTGGGTGTCCAGTTTTTGCTGCGATGTCCGGCGGTCGAACGTCCAGATCTTGGTACTTGGATGTCCAGTATTTCATGTCCCGGCGGCTCCATTCAGCATCGCAGCGTTGAAGAAAGATGTTCGATCGGGCGGCCGGTTACTTGACAACTACATACTGGAGCGCGGTGCCCGTCTGTCCGGATTCGGCGTCGCGCATCGCCAGCCGCACCTGGTACCCGCCCGCTTGGGGCAGCGCCACGTTGTACGGCAGCACCAGATCCTTTACCCGAGCCGCTTCAAACCGGTCCGGCGGCGATGAAACGGTGAATACGCGATCGGACTGGTCGATCAGGTTCCCGTACTTGTCCAGGGTGATGGCCAGCACGTCGATGATGGCTTGATAATCGCCGGCAGCGTTTCGGGCGAATCGGAGCCGGCGGGGATCGATGTGGATTTGTGCCATCAGCGTGGGCGGTGCGCCGTCTGACTCCACCTCCAGCGCCAGATCAAACGGATCGGCGGCCAGTGGCCGGATCAGCGCCTGGGTTAGGGCCTCCAGCCGGGACCTGGCAGCGGGTTGGCGGTCCTTCTCATCCAGGCCGAAATAACCCCGACGATAGCTCAGCTTGAGCTTGGGCCGGACGGTCTCCAGCTTCAGCTTGTTGAACCGCAGGCGATCGCCGTCTTTCTGGAACGCCTGCTCCGCCGGCGTGTAGCCGATGAGGTAGTACCCACCTTGAGCATTCTGGATGAGTGCCAGTGCCTTGTTCGGATCGTTGTTGGTCCGGAAACAGGCGCCGCCTGTCGCTTCGGCGAGAACCTCCAGACCGGCCTGTTTGTTTTGGTACGATGCGTACGCTTTTTTCTCAATGGCCCGCAGCGCCGCCTCCCGAGCTTCGAAGCTGTCTTTAGCGTAGTAGAGTCTGCTGCTCGCCGTGTCGGCGGTCATGGACCGCGTATCCAAACCGCCCGGCCGGACGGGGTAGATACGCGCCGCCGCGGTGTTCGCCTGGTCGATGAGTCGGTGGAAGCGGGAGAGGTAGTCCAGAAACCTTGATCCCGTCGGCTGCATGGGAAGACCGTCGGAGATCAGGACCACCGCCTTGCGCCCCGGCATGGCCGCCAGACTCTGCATGACCCCATCCAGCGCATTGAACGTCCCGGCCACGGCCACCTGCTCCCGAAAATAGGCGTATTCGTTCAGGGCTCGCTCCCGTTCCAAACTCTGCAAATAACCTTTCGTTTTGCTCAAAATCGGTACCATCTCCAGCTCTTCGGCTGCCACGGCCCCGCTGAGGCCCGTCCGGCTGAACGGGTTCCATCGCAGCCGCCCAATGGCCGACCGAAGGAGTTCCTTGTCCGTGGTGAACGGCTGGAACGCCCCGAGGTTCTTGCCGGTGCACAGCAGCGCCACCCGATCGCCGTCGCGCATCTGCTTGTCCACGAAGCGCCGGAGCACCCGGCGGGTGTTGGCGAGGCTGGTGAACCGGAGCCCAGGTCGTCCACCACCAGCACGATATGGGTGGGCTCCCGAACGGAAGTCGCCCTCCCGCCGACGCCGGATCCGGCGGTCCCCACGGGCTCGGCCGGTTCGGCACCGGGCGCGTCCGGCCGTCCGGCTTCGGGCACGTACCGCAGGCACACGATGGGACGGAGCGACCCGTTCTCGTACACCCGGAAGTCCTCCGCCCTCAGGTCACGCACCGGCCGACCTTTGGCGTCGGTCACGGCCACGTCCACCTGGATCAGGTCCACAGTGACTTTCACCACGTGCTCCGGCCGCGGGTCCGGCGCGGCCGACTGCCGGCCCCCGGCCGTACCCAGGCCGGCGCTCACCGAGAGGACACACACCATTGCCCATGTGCAGAGATTGCAACGCATCGTCCACCTCCCCAATCCGCGTTGTCGTCCCGCCGCCGACATACCCTATGCCGATTTAGAAGAGGGAGCGGGCTCGATGGTTCAAACCGCCTGGCACCGTCCGGACACCACGCGGCACGATAAGGGAGGAGCGGTCCGGACACCATGCGGCACGATTAGGGAGGAGCGGTCCGGACACCATGCGGCACGATTAGGGAGGAGCGGTCCGGACACCATGCGGCACGATTAGGGTGGAGCGGTCCGGACACCATGCGGCACGATTAGGGTGGATTTGCGCGCCAGAGATTTGTCTTGAGTGTAAACCGAATGATCCTGTCGTAGCCGAATTCGCGCACGGAGTGCGCGAGGTGCTTTCTGAGCAAATCAGAAATCAGGACAGAAATCAGCAGAAATAAGGACACCCATTTTTCTTGTTTTTTCAATTCTGGCAATTCCGGAAATTCTGGACGGAAATTCTGGACACCCAATTTTTATTCTCAATTCTGGACACCCAATGTTTCTTCTAGTACATCCTGCACACGCCATGTCGCATCCGACCTTTTGCCGGAGGCCGTTTGGATGTCTTGGGTTGGGGGGGTAGTTGTTTAAATGGTTGAGTGTCCAGTATATTGGATATTTAGGTATTTGGGTGTCCACGTTTTCCTCCAAGTTTTCCGAGATCGCCCTTGCAGAAGATTTGGAGAACAAATTCAGACCTGAACAAAACGGGACACCCATATTTTTCCATTTGTATGTTCCTTCATGGCCTTTGCTCGCCCGGCCTGTGCCGGAAGTCACCCGGTGTAAGGGAAGTTAGATTCAGAGATGTTTGGGTGTCCAGTTTTAAGATGTTTGGGTGTCCAGTTTTTCAAGGATAAATCATCTAAACTTTCTGCCGTCACTAAGAGTATATGCATCTTACCCAATGCGCATGCTCACGGAGGCATCATGATCCGCCTACGCTATACCTCAGGAATCATTCTAGCAGCGCTGACGGTCTGGATTTCAGCCCCATTCTCCGCATCCGCAGTCATCGGAGAATCCATTAAATCGTCGCGGGAATCCATCCTGGATCGGCAGGTTCATCTGGAAAAGGAGCTGATCCTGGATCCACCCCGGCCATTCCGCTGGTGCGACCGGCTGGACAGCCTTCAGAAGCGGCGGATCGACGTGGGCGACGCCGAGCTGTACATTGAAACCGAGGGCATTGGACCGCCTCTAGTGCTCATCAACGGCGGACCCGGCGGCACCCATCACGATTTTCACCCCTGGTTCTCCCGGGTGGCCGGCCAGATCACCGTCGTCTACTACGATCAGCGCGGCTGCGGACTGTCCGATTTCAAACCCGGCACTGAGGGCTATTCCGTCCAACAGGCGGTGCGCGATCTGGACGCCATCCGCCGCACCCTGGGTTTCGAAAAATGGGTGGTGCTGGGATATTCCTACGGCGGTTTCCTGGCCCAGTACTACGCCGTCCTCTATCCCGAGCACACCCGCGGGCTCATCCTGTTGGGTGCCGTCCCGGGCATGTGGGCGGACACAGGTTCATCTCGGCAAACCGATTTCATGTCGGATGAAGAGAAGAATCGCTTGCGGGAAATACGGCAGCAGCTGGGCGAGCTGGGCAAGAAGCGGCCTTTCTCGCGCGAGGAATTCATCCGGCTGCTCATCTACAACAACATGCTGAACGGAGACTGGAAACGGCAGAATTTTTACCGGCCTTCCCGAGAGCGGATCGCCCAGACGGCCTGGTACGAATGGGTCAACGACGTGAACTTCAACGCTCTGCTCAACGACAGTGCCGGCCGCATTGATCTCACCGGGGTGTTTGAACACTGCCCCATCCCGACCCTGATTCTGGAAGGAAAATGGGACCTGACCTGGGGCGAGAAAAAGAAGGATGTCCTGAAATCGAATCATCCCAACGCCCGAATGGTGGTGTTTGAAGAAGCCGGGCATGGAATTTACACCGAAGACACCGAGCGATTCTTCACGGTGCTGAACGAGTTCATCGCGGGGATCTCCGATCCTCCCCGGGACCGGATCCTGACGTTCAAGGATGAAGCCCGCCGACTCCTGACGGTCAAGGAGGAGACCTTAGACTTCAAGCTGCGCAACGACGGCTGGGGCCGGCACGGCAGCAAGAAACTGGCGGCCGCCTACAGCCGGGAGCAACTGGGCCGATACGATTCCCCCCGGGACGTCCTGAGACTGGGCTTCGCCCTGTATGACGAGGAGCAATACGAAGAGGCCCTGTTCATCTTCCGGCGCATGGAGGCGGTGTCCGTCGCGGCCGGATCCCGCGACCAGGCGGCTCTCGCCATTGTCTGGCAGGGCCACATGCTGGACCTGCTGGACCGCCGAGACGAAGCCCGGACCTGTTATGATAAGGTGGTTCAGATGAATCTGACCGACAGTTGCATGCACGGGCAGTACGGCCTCCGCTTCCAGCTCAGCCCGTACGCCCGAGAACGCTTGGCCACGCCGTTCCAGCGGATTGAGAACCAGACTCTTGATTGACTCCCGACGGAAAAGCCATCCCCTAAGCAGACACACACCAAACCGGGACAGACCGGGACACCCACATTTCCTATTTCATCTAAACCTGGACACCCAATATTTTCTCGCACATTCTGCACACCCCAAGCAGAGCACAAACTTGGACACCCAACATTCCCTCTCATCAAACCGGGACAAACATGGACAAACATGGACACCCAAAGTTCCCTTTCGTTCATAATCCACACCCCGCGCGGCGTCCGTCTGCTCGCCGGATGCAGCATGGATGTCTCGGGTTGAGCGCCTAGGTTTTGGGGTGTCCCATTTTCTTCCCATCTTCTTTACCTGGGATTTTGGGTGTCCCATATTCTTTACCATCGGTATTCAACCCTTGGGCCAGCGCGGCGGCGGCGGCGACGATGTCCTGTGCCATGCCCTGTTTCTGGACGATGGTCAAAAAGTGCTTCCCGGTGAACTCGGCTTTCAATTCCAACCGGATTTCCAGGCCGTCCTTGTCCAGCTGCTATGCATCCCGGCCCTTTTCGGTCCAAACCACCTTGCCGCCCTGCCGCTGGACCGCGTTTTGGAAGTTGCGCTGGATCCGGAGTTCGCTGGAGTTCGGATTGAGCGTGTTCTGGGGATGGTAACGAATCTTCCAAAGCTGGCCCTCGACGCGGGCGGTTTCCCCGCTGGGTCTTACGGCGAAATCTTATCCGTCGAACTGTTTTTCCACACAGCCATGGATCCAATGACCCGACATCCGCGTGAATAGCGGATGGTCTTTGCAGCCCTGGGCGTCGGTCTACTGGAAATGAGTCGATGGCGCAAGCCGGACAAGCAACAAACAGATCCAGAACGCAGTGAACGGTTTCATGATCGAAATCCTTGAGTGGCGAGTCATCACGCACATGGTTTGACGATATATTCGGACTGTTGGAGTGTCAACGATCTACGGGATATCCGGGGAACCCGCCGGTGCGCATTGACAAACCGTAAACGTCGACGCATACTTTTTATATGAATACCCAACATGGTCTGAACCGGCGTCTCCTGGCCGGCCTGGCGCTGGCCGCCTTGCTGGTGCTCCCCGTGAGCGCTGCGCGCCAGGTCGCCGACCGCACCGATTTCGCCCAGATCGCGGCCACGATCCAACGGCGCGGCTTCGCCGACTACATCCCGGTGGCCTACCGCACCATGGGCATCGAGAGCGACTATTGGGGGCCGGCGGACAACCACGCCCGCGCCCATTTCCTCCTCTACATGGCCCGCGACTGCTCCCACTTCGTGCTCAAGTGGGAGATCCCCGCGCTCGTGGCCCTGGCCCAGGACCCGGGACCGCCCCGGGAGATGCAAACGGAGGACTACGTGCGCATGGGCGGCGTGCGGCCCAAGAGCCGCCTGTTCACCTTCGAGGACAAGGCCCGCAACATCATGCTGCGGTCCTACCAAGTGGGCCGACTGAAACGCATCTGGACGCGCGGGCCGCTGAACGACCTGTCCGACGCGGCGCACGCCCGCAGCGGCTGGGCGCCCGAGAAGTGGGGTGCCCTGGTGAGCTGCTCGCTCTTCCTCGGTTCGGCCTCGCCCATCGCCGCCTACGCGACCCCGGCCGGCGAAGAGGGTGATCCCCTGAGCGGCGGCGCGATCCTCAGCATCTCAGCGTCGCACCAGCGGGTACTCCAGGCCGCCGCGCGTGTCAAGACGCTGGGGCCGGCGGCCGCGCCCGTGACCTGGCGCATCACCGCCGACGTTTTCAGCGCGGCGCTGCTCCGGGAGAAGGCCCGGCTCGAAAGCGTCGAGATGAAGATCGACCTGTACGGTGGCGCCGCCGTCGACGTCGTCGGCCTGTTCTGGCTCATCGCGTTCCCGCCGTCGACGGCCGGCGAGGTCGCCGCGGAAGCCGTCTCCCTGACCATCAGCCTCGCCCTCCCCGACGGGATCCCCAACCCGATGGACCCGTTCGACGTCGCCTGGTTCATCCTCAAGGGGGTGATCTTCGCGCCCATGAACGAGATGATCGGCACACTCGGCAGGATCAGCGTCGTCCGCGTGGGCTACATGAGCCAGCCCGAGCCGTTTCAGGTGGCGCCCTGGACATCCGTCCTCCTGGACGGGCCCGGCTCGGGGACCGACACCTGGGACGCCGTGGAGCTGCGGGGAGGATACCAGGACAAGAAGGACTACCAATGGACGGTCATGGCCGGCGCCTGCACCGACTGGGTGACCCGGATGTCGGTGCGCCCGAGCCTGATCGTCAACCCGCGGCTCAGCGCCCCCGTCCCATTTCTGACCGAGACGCGACCCACGCAGCTCGCGGTGCAGATGCGGCGGGATGACGCCAACTGGGCCCAGGTGGACCAGTTTCTGATCGAGCACATCGCGGGCGGCGTGAACGCACCCGCCTTCTTCGTGACGGCCCGGCCCACGGTGAACTACGAGGTATGGGACCAGGAGGTGTTCCGGGCGAGGGACACGCAAACCACCGAAAGCGCGGGGGACCGGCTGACGCGCCAGCAGCTCTTTCATAGCGGCAGCGCGTGCAGCGGCGCCGTCCCGCTGGATTTCGGCGAGGGCCGGCGGTTCGACTTCGACCGCCCGCATCAGGAAGCGGTGATGGTGGGCGGCGTTGCGCTCCCCGTCACCGTGACCTTCGCGGGCGGTGTCATGCCCCTGGGCAGTGAGCCCTTCCCGCCCGCGAAGATCCGGCTGCAGCCGGTGGAGCCGTTGCTCAGCGTCGGGAACAACGGGAAGACCGTGGTGGCCGTCGACTACGAGGACACATGGTGGTACGTCAAGGCCGCCGCGGGCAAGCAGCGCTGGGAGGCGCAAGCCGAGTACCGGCGCCAGCGCCGCGCGGACAGCCTGGCGTACAACCACACCCGCACCCGCCTCGCGCTGGAGGGGTGGCGGGGCCGGCTGGACTACCGGTTGGACAGCCGCCAGGGCAGCCTGATCTATTCGCCGAACGCCCGTCGCTACAAGGCCAACGGCGCCATCGGCGAGCAGCGGATCCGCTACCTGCCGCCCTATGCGACGCTGGAATTCGCCGAGCCCGCCGCCTGGCGGCGGATCGGCCTCACCGCCCCTGCCGCCGAGCTGCCCGATCTCGAGGCGCTGGATCCGTGCCTGACTGTCGAGGGGAACCGCGCCGTGCTGTCGTACAACAGCCCGCGCACCGGGAAGCGAATGACGGCGATCGTCAAGATCCCGGCTGCTGGTAAGATTAAATAAACCAACTGAAGGCGATTGATCAGTTCCAGCTGTAATTCTGCCGAATTGGGAACGGATTGTCTCCGCCCGCGTCCGGGTAATCGCCTACCTGCCGTGATCCCGGGGTAGTTTCGAGCAACCGGCCAGAAGCACCAGTCCGGACAGTGCAGGGATCGCCATCATTCGTTCCATCATGTCACTCCCCGCGCAACTGAGTGTGGGAATCATCCTCCAGCGTGAGCGAATCGCCAAGGGCCGCGCGCGGGCGCACGCCGCGTTCGCTTTCGGCGTATTGCGGGACGCCATTGGGGAACGCCGCGGAATCCTGGCGGAGCGGCGCCCGCCGGCGGCGGGGCGGATATCAAGCTGTGAAGTAAACGCTGCGGATGCGGCTGGTTACCGGATTTTCCCGAATCGCCAGCAGGTTCCCGAAACCGGCTCAGCTTTCATTTTGGCTTTTCTGCGAGTCCAAGGCCGTCAACGGGTCTTCGAACGCGGCCGGACCCTTGGGAAAGGCCGTCAGGGGATCTTCAAAACCGAGCTTGGGGCGGGCCGTCAGCGGATCTTCGAACGCGGCCGGACCCTTGGGAAAGGCCGTCAGGGGATCTTCAAAACCGAGCTTGGGGCGGGCCGTCAGCGGATCTTCGAACGCGGCCGGACCCTTGGGAAAGGCCGTCAACGGGTCTTCGAAGCCGGCGTCTGTTTTTAAGGATTCAGACTCCGTTCGGGGCAACTGGGCCGACAGCTTCGCTTCCCAGACGTTGCCCTGCCATCGTTTGTCACCGATGTGTTCGTGCGTGATGGCAGGTGGTTCCGACGCGCCTGGACCGGCGTCTGAAGCCGTCAGCCGGGGCAGGCGGAGTTCCTGGCCGGCGGTCACTTCACCCGCAAGCCCGATACCGGGATTGGCCTCCCGCAGCGAGGCTTCCAGCAGATTCAGGCGCTCCGCCACCTGGGCCAACCGGGATTCACCCTCCCGGACTGTGGTGAGTTGAGACTGTCCGCCATTTTCCGTGCGGGCGTTTAGCCCGTCCACACTGGAGGAATCCCGCGCTCCGCCATCGATGCGATCCACCATGATGCCTCCTGAATCAGGACTTCACACAATTCATCGGCTTTACTAGCTATCTGTTGCTATGAATATATTGTACTTGAACTGTCGCCGAATGTGGTAATAAAGCAGGCATCGGGCCACGCGCGTACCGGTTCACACAACCAAACATTCCGGAACCATGCGGTCAGAGGCTCAAACCATGCAGAGTGTACCGGTCCAGCCCGCCGAACGGATCTCGATCCTGGACATTGTTCGGGGATTCGCCATCTTCGGGATATTGCTCATCAACGTTCAGTTCTACAGCCATCCCGTTAGGACGATTTTCGACCTGCGGGGCGGCACGCTCAGCGAGTCGGATTACTATGTCATCCTCGTGACGAGTTTCCTGGTTTCCGAGAAGTTCTTCTCGATCCTGGCGCTGCTATTCGGTGTGGGGATGGCCATCACGTTCGACCGGATCCGGGCGCGGCAGGGCCGGTTCGTGCCGCTCTACGCCCGCCGGCTGATCGGATTGTTCGCCATCGGCATCAGCCACGCTCTGCTGTTTTACGCGGGAGACTACATCGGCAATTACGCCCTGCTGGGCGTTCTCGCGCTGGCTTTCTGCTACCTCAGGCCCGCTTGGATTCTCCCGGCGGCCATGGCCGTGCTGCTAATCCCCGTGCTGATGTCGGCGCCCGCCATCCTCCAGCCGCCCGCGGCAGACCCCCAGGTCCAGGCCGAACAGCTCAAGGAACAGGCAACCATGTTGCGGGAGCGGACGCGGCGATACAACGAGCGGAGCGTGCAGGCCTACGGACACGGTAGCCTGTCCGACATCTTCCGGTACCGATTCCGGGAGACGATCTCCCAGTATTGGTCGCTGCTGTACGTCGGCTGGAAACTCCTGGCCATGATCCTGCTGGGCATCTGGAGCTGGAAGACGGGCATCGTGAAAGCGTTGAAGGACAACCTCGGCGTCATCCGAAAGGCCATGTGGATTTCGCTGGCCGTCGGCCTCGCCGGAAACGCCCTGAGCCTCTACGGCGCCGTCGCCCCGCCGGGCGGCGGCCCGGTCCTGGAGCTGCTGGCCCTGGTCAGTCAGGAGATCGGCGCACCCGCGCTCGGCGTCTTCTACATCACCGCGATCGCCGCGATGTACTACGGGGGAATCGGGCGATCGCTCTGGCAGCTGTTCGCACCGGTAGGGCGCATGGCCATGAGCAACTACGTGTTCCAGTCGGTGGTCTGCACCACCCTGTTCTATTCCTACGGGCTGGGACTATATTACCGAACCGGTTATGCCCTGAACCTGCTCCTGGCGCTGGTGCTGTTCGGCCTACAGGTCTGGCTGAGCCACCTCTGGTTTCGGAAGTTCGAGTACGGCCCGCTCGAGAGCCTGCTCCGGACTTTCCAGTACGGCCGCGCACTGCTATCCGTGTCAAGGGCTCCGACTTCGCCGTGACGGGTGGCTGAATTGCCGTGTGTCCGGCGTCAGCTCGCACCGCCGGCTATATCCCGATTCAGCATTTCAGCATTTCGGCAGATATTAGGACATCCAAATTTTACCTCATCACTTTGTATCTGTAGATCTGGACACCCACTCATTCCCTCTTAATATTCGTATTTCTGGACACCAACTCATTCCCTACCTAATGTTTAAACACAATAAATACCGAAGACAGTTAGAAAGAATAAATAGAAAAGGACAGCCAAAATTTCTCTACTTTTTATAGAAAAACCTGAACAGCAGCCAAGTCGATCGTTTGTATGGGTAAGAGCATCTTTTCTGGAGGTGACCCATGACGATCGCCAGGCGCGACATTGCGCCAGAAGGAGTGGCGGGGGCATACCATTGCACCGCCCGTTGCGTGCGGCAGGCCTGGCTGTGCGGACAGGACGAAGTCAGTGGTCGGAACTTCGACCATCGGAAGGACTGGATTCGGGAGCGACTGGCCTTCCTGGCTATGATCTTCGCCCTCGATGTGTTGGGCTATGCGATCATGAGCAATCATTTGCATACGTTGTTGCGAACCGTGCCGGAGCTCGTGCGCAGCTGGACGGATCAGGAGGTTGTCCGCCGGTGGTTGATTGTGTTTCCATCCAAACGAATGCGCCAAGCGGAGGAGTCACAGCCGTCGGACATTGACATCGCCGCGGTGTTGCGTCAGCGGGGACGGGTGGAGGTGCTGCGCCAGAGGTTGTGCAGTTTGAGCTGGTTCATGCGCTGCCTGGACGAGCATATCGCCCGCCGAGCCAACCGCGAAGACGGGTGCAAGGGACGGTTTTGGGAAGGGCGGTTCAAGTGCCGCGCCCTCGCGGATGAAGCCGCGGTGCTGACGGCCATGGTCTATGTGGACCTGAACCCGATCCGCGCAGGATTGGCGACAACACCTGAAGCGAGCGCCTACACCTCCGCTCAGCAGAGAATCGCCAGGCAGCAGACGATGGCGCCGGTCTGGAACGAAACGTTCGCAGCGGAGGAATCAACGAATGACTGGTTATGCCCGCTGACAGACTCCACCGACCGGCGGGGAGTATTCCGGCGGCTGAACTTATCTGAATACCTTACGCTGTTGGACACGGCGGGGCGAATGGCCCGGCCGGACAAACCCGGCGTAATCCCACGAGAATTGGCACCCATTATGGAGCGCCTGGGGCTGGAACCGGCAAACTGGGTGGAAGCGGTGAATGGATACGAGAGATATTTCCACCGGCTCGTCGGACGACCGGACACTGTGGCGACGCTGGCCGAAACAGCCGGTCGGCGATGGTTTCAGGGAATCGCGGCCTGCCGGACTCTTCTGAAATCGTCCCGATCATGCAGAACAGGTCCGGATGCCTGAACTTATTATTCAATCTTGCAGATATCGATAGAGCTTCGGGTATCCCATACTTTTTGTTCATAGTTCCCCGACTGATATAGCGCTATTGATTGGATATTCCTCTCCTTGTTCCAGTTCTCTTCCCGCTACTCAACTGTCGAATGCTCCGTTTCCCCGTCTTTTTAAATTCCCCCGTCGCTACTAATTGATTTGATGTCCCATTTCCCTGCCCCATTTCCTCACCAATTTGACTTACCAGTTTTTGGATGTCCAATTTCACATACTTAGTCGTTGGATGTCCTATTTCTCCTATTTCCACAGAGAGGACCGGGGCGGTTCCCTGCGCATGGTGGGGACCACGTGGCACCTGTTGGTGCCCGACGACGACCGGCAGGGTTCTGGCTGGAGCGACGAGCAAGCCCACCGCATCATGGGCGGCGGCAGCGGCACGTACCTGATTCAGAACAACACCCTGATGCTGCGGGACTGCGACGGGCGGGTCTGGCAAATCAACGCCCCCTGCCGCCGGGCAGCCAGCCGCCTACGGCCCGCTTCCTGGTGATCAACAGCTACACCCTAACGCGCGACTGGGTGAGCTGCCGGTGCGGAGGATACCGCGCCAAACAACGGATCAGCCAGGGTTCGCGGTAAGCGTCGTTCGGCAGGTGCGGAAGAACTGAGAAGACTGCCCGGACAATCTATCTGTTGGCCCTCGGCACATTTTCCTCTATTAGCTTGGCCCGCCATTGGTGGTTTTCCTGCCCGGCAATGCCGAAGGTGCCCTCCAGCGTTACGGATCGGTCACCGTCTCCGAGGATGACCCGTCCAAGGTAGTGCTGGTACCACATGCCGGAACTCCGGGTGAATTCGATTCGGCCGTCCGGCAAGACCCGGCCTTCCACCGCCGTGATCGGTTCGGAGTCATTCGTTCGAACCATGTCGCCGTGGAGGCTGTCACCCGACTGGGTGAACCGGAGTGTAAATTGGTACGTTCTATCCCCGACACAGGTCATTTCCCAAACACCCGTCAAATGGGAAGGACTAGGTGTTGCCGGCGACGTCGGCGTGGAGCGGCCGGGTTCGGTTTGCAAAATGGTCCCCTGGGAGCCGGATGGTGTTGGTCTGACCGAAGGCGTATCGGTACCCGGGGTGCCGTCAGGAGGCTGCGCCGGTTGGCCGGGTTGGAGTTGGCCAGCCGCATGATCCGTGGACAGGAACAGCGCGGCCCGGGCCCGCGAGGGCAGGTATACATCCGGTCCCCGGTCCGCGGCCCTGAAATGCATCCTGTACGTGCCGGCTTCCATGGTCGGCAGCACTGTCTTGAGGGTGACCGTCCCGTCCGGATTCTTGACAAGTGGCAGGGGATTTTGACCCTTTGAGATTTTCACGGCATAGTCCCAACGGTAGACCAACTTCTTGCCCTTGTACAACGCCGCATACTTGTACATCGGGCCGGCCATAAGATCCCAGCCGGCGGTGGCGGGGTTATATTTATAGAGATAGGGCTTTACATGCTTGTAGAACCAGGCATCGTCGTCGACAGAGGCTTCCATGATGAAATACCACTTGCCAGGGGTTGCTAGGTCGATCTGGTAGTTCACGTTCGTTTTCATCTCGACAAAGTCAGCCCCGACTGACGATTTCATGTCTGAACAGTCGTGCCATTGTTTGTCGTTATGGTTAAAGGTGAAACAGTGACCGAAACTGGGGGCTTCGTACCAGATGATTTCAAAGCCGGGGATGGCGAATTTTCGGGCCCATTCCACATCGGTTTCCGCAAATGCGGGGGTCCCGCACAAGATCAACAGGAGCACCAGGGTGATGCTCGGCAAACGGGTCTTGACGACCATGTTCATGAACGTCTCCTCAAAGATAGTGTGTGCAGCGGACGCTTCAGCCGGGCTCATTGCCTACTGCCGCAGGTCACCTAAGGAAATCCCTTGGCGTAGGGAACGCCCTCGCGTGCTCGGTGGCTCTCACCGTCTCTATGATCTGGAACCGGCAGGATATGCCGACCAGATGCCTGCGGTGGTGCTTCCTGCAGCCATTCTCCAGAGCCCTCAGGAGCGCCGATTGTGTGACTCCTACATTTTCAGTATACCAGATACGGTCGGTGAGTATCCGGGAGAGGAGGGATCTGTCGGTTTCTGGAGTGAATCATGGCACGTTCTCGTCCTACTGTCCCGGGCATCGGCGGCGATTTCGGTTCCCCCATTGGGGGTCTAGGATCGGCATGATTCAAAGACGTGAGGTCAGTTCTCCAAGGCGGTGCGAAGCGGGCGCCGATCTCAATTTCACTTGACGTGGGACGTCCATCTGATTCTTCCGCAACCAGGACACCCATGTTCTTTTCCCCACAAAACAGCACAAAACAGGACATCCATCTTCTTTTCCCCACAAACCGCCACAAACCGGGACACCTATTTTCGTTTCCCCATAAAACGGGACACCCATTTTCTTTCGGTTCCAAAGCCAGGAGGACGGATGGTGGGATCCAAGTCCGAATCAGTGGGTGTCCCGGTTTCCTCCCGGTTTCCACCCCGCGCATTGGGCATAAAACGGGACACCCATTTTCTTTCGGTTCCAAAGCCAGGAGGACGGATGGTGGGATCCAAGTCCGAATCAGTGGGTGTCCCGGTTTCCACCGCGCATTGGGTGCTCCGGTTTAATGGGTGTCCTGAACCGCTCCTTGGTCTTTCCGGTCATCCACTAACGGCAGGATAATTGAAAATTGGACACCCAATATTTGGTGGATGCCCCATTTCCCCGTCAAACAAGTTACCCAGTTTTTGGATGTCCTCTTCCTATTCACTACCGTTTTACCGCTACCTAGTTATTGGCTGTCCCGTTTCCCCACTACCTAGTTGTTGGCTGTCCCGTTTCTCCATTCTACCTAGTTGTTGGCTGTCCCGTTTCCCCATGTTCCTGTCGGTCAGTCGTGGTCTTCGGAATCGAAGGAGGATTCTGCCGCGGGTCGAAGCGGGCCCGACAAGAGCGTCGGTCCGGACTGTAAGGACCCCTCACCGACCCCAGACCCCTCACCGACCCCAGACCCCTCACCGGCCCCGGACCCTTCACCGACCCCGGCCCCCTCACCGGCCCCGGATCCCTCGCCGACCCCGGATCCCTCGCCGAGCACGTTGTCGACGAGGCCGTCGGTCGCGAGCTGTTCCAGCTCCGTTGCATAATCGTAGCCTTCACTGGAATCCAGATCACTCTGATAGAACATGGCCTGCGATGACACCATGGTTCGCAGGGAGCTGATTGCCGAGGACTCGTTGCCGCCAGAAACCGGCTGTCGTTCGTCGACCGACACCCTGTCGGCGGGTCGGTCTGAATCAACCGCAAGGCGGCCCTTGAGCCCGCTGTCTCCAGCGTGCTTTCCGGGTGATGGAAGTGATTCGGGACTCTTCCCGGCGCTGTCGGGGAGCCGGGCTTCCACCCGCCGTTTCATCTGCTGGCCCCGCCGGATCCCCTTACCGCTCAAAATAGACTTGTGGCCGGCGGTAAAAATCGGAATCGTTTTTTCATTAGCAGCCGGCCGGGCATCGGCTGGATGGGCATCGGTGGCTGGCTGCACGTCGAAAGCTGTTTGGGCATTGGCGGCTGGATGGTCGCTGGCTGCCGACTGAGCGTCGGCAACCGGCAGCCCGGTAGTTTTCATGTTGACCGCTTCGCTCGCCGGGGCGTCATCAGGCAGGAGCGGCATCGATGAATCCAGGCGCGCGATTTTCATGGCGCCCCCCTCCTGAAAATGATTATACGCACATTCATTATACCCACCCGCCGGTCTCCCACTCGACGAGAAACAGACACCCGGCGCACGGCAGGTGCGCGCCGGGTGTCATGCAGTCTCCCTCAGCTTCGGCGGCCGAGGCCCATTCGACCGGAGACTATTCTGTGGGGCCCTCCCATTTGACCAGCTTCAGGTCCAGGACCACAATGGAGTAGATCACCGGCACCAGGATCAGGGTGATGAACGTGGCCGCGGTCAGGCCGCCGATCTGCGCGTAGCAGAGGGGCTCCCAGAGCGGGCCGCCGTGCATCGCCAGCGGGAAGAGGGCGAACACCGTGGCGCCCACAGTGATGAGCACCGGCCGCAGTCGGATGATGCCGGCGTCGAGCAGGGCCAGGCGCATGGGCTCGCCCTCGGCGTGCTTCTCCTCGATGAAGTCGAACAGCACGATGACGTGGCTGACGATCACGCCGATGAGCGAGATGCAACCCAGGAAGGCCATGAAGCTGAACGGCGCGTCCATAACCACCAGTCCGGCGAAGGCGCCCACCATGCCGTAGGGAATCGCCGAGAAGACGATGAACGGCTTGACCGCGTTATGGAACTGGAACACCAGCGCCATGAAAATGGCCGCGACGCAGATGGCCAGGATCACCAGCAGCTCCACAAAGTTATCGTCCTTCTGTTCCTTCTCTCCGCCGACCTCCAGCTTGTAGCCCACGGGCAGGTTCTGCTCGAACGCCTCCAGTTTCGGCCAGATGTCCTTGACAACCGTCGAGGCAAGCTGGCCGGCGACCGGATAGCAGGACACGGTGACGGTCCGGAACTGGTTGCGGCGGCGGACTTTCTCCGTCTCCATCTGGACGACGGTGGAGGACACCTGCCGCAGCGGCACCTTCTGCGCGCTCGTCATCGAGTAGACGTACAAATTCTGAATGTCGGAGAAATTGGCACGCTCGTTGGCCCGGAGCCGGGCCACCACCGGGATCTGCTTGTCGCCGTCCCGCAGCGTGGTCAGCGGGTAGCCGCTCATGGCTGACGTGGAGGAAACCGCCACATCCAGGTTGGACACCCGGGCCAGGTTGGCGCGGTCCGGATCCACCCGCAGCTCCACGTAGAAGCTCTCCGCCCCCCAATCATCGCGGATGCGGGTGGTGGCCGGGTGAGCCCGGTAGATGTCCTTCATCTGCTCCGCCAAGCCGCGCAGCGTCTGGAGATCCTCGCCGGAGATCCGCATGGCGATGGGCGTGCCGATAGGCTGGCCGCTCTCCAGCTGGCGCATGTCGGCCCGCACGCCGGGGAGCGCCTCGTCCAGGGCCGCCTGGATGGGCGCCACCAGGGGCATGGTGTCCCGCTTGTTCTCCACCTGGATGATGATCTGGGCGTAGTTGAGCTGGCGCTGCTCGGGGCTCACCGAGAACCAGAAGCGCGGCCCGCCGCCGCCGACAAAGGTGGTGAGGTACTTGAGCACCTGTCGCGGTTGGCCGTCCTCGGGAGTGGCTTTGCCGTACCCGTCCACCACCCGCCGGATGACCGCCTCGGCCTGGTGGGCGGCGGCGTCGGTGGCGGAGATCGGCGCGTCCTCCGGCAGCCATACGTCCACGAACGAGAGGTAGGACAGGTCCTTGGGAAAGAACTCATCCTTGAGCCGGGTCATCAGGAACACACCCAGCCCGAGGAAGGCGAACGAGACGAGCAACGTCTTCCAGCGGTGGTTCAGGGCCAGCGTCCCCACGCGATAGTACCAGCCGGCGAAGCCCTTCTTGCGGCGCTCCGCCATGGGCAGGGGGGGCTTCCGGCTCGGGCGCAGGAAGTAATAGCCCAGCGTCGGAATGAAGGTCATGGAGACCAGCCGCGACGCCACCAGCGAGCAGGCCAGCACCATGGGCAGGCTGTAAACGAACCGGCCCATGTCGCCGGGCAGCAGCAGGAACGGCAGGTAGGCCACGATGTTGGTGATGGTGGCGAACAGGATGGCGTGGGCCAGCCGCGTGGGCCCGAGCCACGCCGCGATGATGCCCGGCTGGCCGGCGTCCAGCTCGCGCTTGATGGCGTCGCCGGCCACCACCGGGTCGTCCACGAGCAACCCCAGCGCCAGGATGAGCGAGGCGATGGACACCTGCTGCAGGTCGACGCCCAGCAGGTGCATGAACCCGAAAGTCATGGCCAGGGTCAGCGGGATCGACAGCGCCATGAGCGCCGCCGACCGCCATTCCCAGAATCCGATGAGCGCCACCAGAACCACCAGGATGATGGCCTCGTACAGGCTGTCCATGAACAATTCCACGCTCTCGGTCACCTGCAGCGGCTGGTCGGAGGTCCGGGCCAGGATCAGGTCCGGCGGGAGCAGCTTCCGCAGCTCGCCCAGCGCCACGTCCACTTCCTCGCCGAACTTGCCGATCTGCTCCCCGGCCCGCATCTGCACCGACAGCGTGATGGCGCGGGAGCGCTGCCAGTTGCCGGCGGCGTCCTTCGTGGTGAAGAAATTCAGGTAGGACGGGGGGCTTTCATAGCCGCGGAAGATCTCCGCCGCGTTGCGCAGGTAAACCGGCGAGCCATCGGGGGTGGACCCCACGATCACGTCGCCGATCTCCCCCTCGTTCTTGAACTCCCCCGAGGGGTTGATCATGATGTTCTTGCCGCTGGTCTCCAGCACGCCGCCCGGCAGCATGATGTTGCGGGCGTTGAGGATCTGCTCAATCTGGCTCTGCTGCATGCCGCTGGAGCCCAGCCGCTCCTGGGAATATTCCAGAAACACCCGCTCGTTCAGGATGCCGGAACGGTCGATCTTGGATACCGGCTCGACGGTCTGCAGGGTTTTCTGGATCAGGTCGGTGTAGTCGTCGAGCTGCCGGAAGGTGTACTTGTCCCCGGCGACGGCCGTCAGCTTCGTCCGCGTCTCCTCCGGATCTCGCACCAGGAGCGGCTCCCAGATATCCGGATGAAAATCGGTCAGACGCGCCTTGATCCGCTCCTGGATGATCGCCCGCAGGTCGCTCTCGCCGTACGCGCATTCGAAATCGAAGCCGGCGAATCCCGGTCCCTTGATGGGGCGCAGATCCGCGGCGAACTTGGATTCCCGCAGCTGGCGTTCGAATTCCAGCATGCTGCGGTCGACGATCCGCGGGCCGTACGATTGCGGGAAGCAGAGAACGATGGTCGTGCGCCCCCGCCCGGCCTTCGCGGCCGCCGGCGCCCGCGCCTCCCGGATGGCCCGGGCGATGGCCTGGGACCGCACGGCGATCTCCACCTCGTCCACCTTGGGGCTGGCGACGGTGAGCATCAGGGCGGCCGTGTCCCCGTAGTCCTTGAAGAACTGGACCGGGCCGGCGCCCTGGGGCAGGTCGGTGATGCTGTCCAGCTTCCCCTTGATGTCGTCGAACTCCTTGGCCCGTTCGGTGATGTTCTCGTCCAACTCCATCGTGATGACGCAGACGCTGCTCCGGGTGATCGACTCGATCTTGGTGACCTTGGAGTTCTCGGCGATCTTCTTCTCGAGCTTGCGGGTCACCAGGTCTTCCACCTTCTCGGCGGCCGCACCGGGCCAGGGACAGATGGCCAGGGCCACCCGGACCGGGATGTCGGGATCCTTGCGCTCGGGCATGTTCAGATAGGAATACACGCCCCAGATCATCGTCGCCAGCAGCAGCACCCAGGCCACCTGGCGCGTCTCGGTGAAGAACCGGGCGGTGTTGTGGGTGTGCTGAACGTATTCCTCGGTGGATTTTCCGTGACTCATGCGTTCCCCTCCGCCACTCAGGGCAGCACCCGGACCGTTTCGCCGTCCGCAATCATGCTCGCGCCCGTGACAACGATTCGCTCACCCGGGTTGACCCCCTTGACGGCGATCAGGTTGCCGAAGGCGTCGCCCAGCGTGATGGTGCGGGAACGGGCCACGCTGTGACCGGCCTGGTCCTCCACGATAAAGACGGCAAAGCCGTCCGGATCCCCCTTGGGTCGGACGATGGCGTTGAGCGGCACGACCGGGATGGGTTCCGTGACCGCCTCCTCGACCAGCGCCAGGGAAGCCACCATCCCCACCTTGATCTCCTGCTGCGGATTCGGCAAGGTCAGCTCCACCTCAAACACCATCGTCGCGGGATCGGCCGCCGGATCGATCCGGGTGATCCGCCCGGTGAACTCCCACCCGGGGAGCGCGTCGGTGGTGACGGCCAACTCGCTGCCCAGCTTCACCTTCGGCAGCGTCCGGTCGGGCACGCCAAACGTGGCTTTCACCCGGGAAGTGTCCGCCAGCACGAACCCCAGCGTGCCCGGCCCGGCCAGGTCGCCCACCTCCACATCGCGCTGGAGCACCTGCCCCCGGCGGGGCGCCTTCAGGGCGCAGTCGGCGAGCGCGATCTGCGCCGCGTCCAGTTGGGCCCTGGCCAGATCCAGCTTGGCCCGATTGGCCTCGATCTGGGCCTGCAGCGCGTCCACCTGCGACTGGCTGGTGTCGAGCTGCTGCCGGGCCCGATCGTAGTCGGCCTTGGTCAGGCTGCGGGTGTTGAAGAGATTGGTCGCCCGTTCGTAGTCCAGGGCGGCCTTGGCCTGGGTCGCCTTTGCCCCGACCAACTGGAATTCGACCGCGCTGATGGCCGACCGGACCTCCGCCACCTGGGCCTGGGCCTGCTGGACCTTGGCGGTGTAGTCGTCGTCCCGCACGCGGGCCAGCACCGTCCCGGCCGCCACCCAGTCGCCGGCCTGGACGCTGCGCAACCGCCCGTCGACGCCACGCACCTGGTGGATCGCCACGATGTAGCCCGAGTTCTTGAACGCGAGCTGCACCGGTTCGTCCGGCTTGATCGCCGCCGAGTAGCGCACGGTGCCGCTGGTCGAATAGGTCTGCACGGGCTGGACCCTGACCGGCAGGGGCGTTTTTTCCGCCGCCGGCTTGCCGCCGCATCCGGCCAGAGCGCCGGCCAGCGCCACGATGGGAATCAGGAGCCAGCAAGGTATGGTTTTCATCGGTGTTCTCCGCATGGATTTCTCGGGCAACGATTGCATCCTAATCCTCCCCCAGCGCCTTCTCGAAATCGGCCCGGGCGGTCCAGATGGCCAGCACCGCCTGCTGGTACTGGCGGGTGGCGTCCGACGCGGCCGCCTGCGCCTGCAGCACGTCCTTGAGCAGCGCGGTCTGCTGAGTGTAGTAGTCCCGCGCGACCCGCAGCTTCTCCCGGGCCGCCGTCTCCCCCAACCGGCAAACGTCCAGCTGGGCGCGCGCCTGGCGGAGCCGGCGGTACTTGTCGCCCACGTCCCGCAGTACCTGGGCCTCCGTTTCGCGCAGGGCTTCGTCGGCCTGTTGCCGCGTCTTGATCTTCTGGGTCAGCTCGTATTTCTTCCGGCCCCAGTCGTAGATGTCCCACTTCAGGAGAACGCCCAGCGTCAGCATGTTCTGGGGCAGGAAATCGACGTTGTTGAACGACGAATAATCGAGGGAGAGGTAGATCTGGGGAATGTATTCCGCCTTCTTCAGGCGCCGGTCCAGTTCGGCCTGGTCAACCCGCAGGCGGGCTTCCCGCAGCTCCGGCCGCTGAGCCAGCGCGCGGAGGCGGGCCGGTTCCAGCTCCGCCTCCAGCGGCACGGGTTCGGGAATGGGCTCCACCCGGAAATCGGTCCGGATGTCGCGCCCCATCAGGTCGTTGAGGGCCTCCTTCTGGGTGGCCAGACTGTCATCGAGTTTGCCGGCGTCAAACCGGGCCTGGGCCAGGCGGGTCTGGACGTCCAGCAGGTCCGCCGACAGCGCCGTTCCCTGCTTCACGCAATCGTCCACCAGCCGCTCGAATTCGGTGTAAAACGCGATCTCGTCGCGGACGGCGTCCATGGCGCTCTGGATCTGCAGCAACCCGTAGAACACGTCCTGCACCGCGTTGACCACCGCCTGGTTCTCCTGGCGGAGCTTTTCCCGGGCGATATCCCGGTTCACGATGCTCTGCTGTATCCCCAGGCCGATCTGGTACAGCTGGCTGATGGGTTGGGCCACCTGGGCCTGAATGACGGCCATGGGCTTCTGGTCGGTTTCGTAGATCGTGTCCTCCTCGGGGATGGGCACGCCGCCGATTTCGCCGAAGGCCCCTTGCGGAAATTCAAAGCTGATGGGGGTCAGCCGCTGGGAGCCGAGCACGCTCAGGGAAAACACCGGGAAGCGGTGGGTCCGGGCCGCGGCGATCTGCGCCTCGGCCTTGTCCAGCTCCAGCCGGGCGCCGATCACCTGCCGGTTCGCCTGGGTGGCCAGCGCGATGGCCTGCTCCAGTGTCAGCGCCTGTCCGGCGGCGGCGGCCGGTTCCTGGGACCGGACCAGCGGCGACAGGAACAGCAGGCCGAGCAGGAGGGTCGCCGCCCGGACAAATGGAGTCCGCCAGGATCCGAGAACCATTTTAAACTGACGATGGCCGGCCGGTGGGCCGTGGCGCGTTCGTTCAGGCCCAATAAGGCATCGATTGAAAGTCATCTGCACGGCCACCTCCAATCGTAGAAAAAATCCTGTAGGTCGTCTGCGAAACGGCGCGATTGTAACACATTTTCCCTCCCGACAGCAGCGGGGTGTTCGCGGTTTTGCAGCGATGGCCGGGCGCGCGCTTCGAGCGTCCGATCGGCGGATGGTCCGGGCGATTTGACGATTCGGGGGACGATCTCGGGGCATGTTCGACCGGACAGGTGAAGAAAGGAATGCATGAGGCGGGCGATTCGATTAGAATGGAGAATCGAAGTTGCAAACCCCGGTTCCGGAGGAACGTTTCAATGAGATCCAAGCTTGTCGGATTGTTGGCCATCGCGGTGTTGGTACTCGGAGCCGCCGGGTGCGGCGGCAGCGATCAGCCGAAAGAACCGGCGGGTGAGTCCGCGGCCGCGCCCCAGCCGGCCGACCAGGCCGCCGCGCCCGCCAGGACCGGGCTGCAGAAGATCGGCGACATGCTCGACGCGTGGAACACCTTGTACCAGCAGAACGAGGCGGCCATCAACGACTACGAGGGCATGCCCATCATGGAACTGGTCACCCCGGCCACCACGTTCATCGGCAGCGTGCAGTTCGACCTGCTCAACCTCGACAACACGGACGGTCACTTCACCGGCAAACTGATGCTGGCGGGCTACCCGGCCGTGATGGACCGCGCCGGATCCATGATCACGTTCAGCTACGATTTCAAGCGGGAGAAAGACGGATTCGGCCCGCTGGCCAAGGCCGGCGACCGCGTGGTGGAAAACGGCTCCCTCGATCTGAATCAGGCCTACTACAAGGCCGAGGATTTCACCGAACGGGGCGGAAAGAGAATCGCCCGCAGCTATCACGAGTTCAAGCGGCTGGGCGACGGCAGCATGATCTGCCTGGTGTTCAGCGGCCAGGCCTTCGACGCGCGGGGCGACGCCCAGCCTTCCGACCGCGTAATCTTCATCCACAATGGTCCCAACCGCTACGACTTCGTCGTAGGCAAAGGCACCAGCGGCCCCGCCTTCACCCCCATCTCCTTCGCCGACAAGGGAGACTTGACGAAGTCCCAGGCCATCGCGCTGTTCCAGTCCGCCGGCTACACCATCGACAAGTCCGGCGGCATCCTGAACGGCAAGCTGGTCCTGGACAAATAGTTTGCCGGAGAACCGGGGGACACGATCCCCGGGACCCGCGGAATCCGAGACCCGGCCGAATTTCGCCCGCTCGCGCGAATCCGCGCGGGTGAATCCGGCCGGGCCTGTACTTTCCCGAAAGCAGGACACCCAAGTTTTCATCTGAATGCGATTCCCGACCGGAGTGATTGGGTGTTCTTGTTCTCATTACCTGGAGCTCGCCCGGGGCGCCGGCTTCAAGGTCAAAAACAGGACACCCAAGCTTTCACCTAAATGCAATTCCCGACCGGAGTGATTGGGCGTCCTTGTTCTCCCAACCGCCGATGCCAACGCTGAAGAAAACAGGACACCCAAGCTTTCACCCAAAGGCAATTCCCGACCGGAGTGATTGGGTGTCCTTGTTCATCCTTATTCACTTGTTCTCATTCCGTCAGAATTGATCACAAAAACAGGAAAAACAGGACACCCAAGCTTCCACCCAAAGGCAATTCCCGACCGGAGTGATTGGGTGTTCTTGTTCTCATTACTTGGAGCTCGCCCGGGGTGCCGGCTTCAAGGTCGCTGCCCAGACGAAAAGCAAGCTGTCCTTCACCTTGAACCTGGTAAAACCCTGACCACCGATGCCAACGCTGAAGTGGCTCTGCCGCCGTTAGAATTGATCACGAAAGCTGGACACCCAAGCTTCCACCCAAAGGCAATTCCCGACCGGAGTGATTGGGTGTCCTTGTTCTCATTACCTGGAGCTCGCCCGGGGCGTCGGCTTCAAGGTCAAAAACAGGACACCCAAGCTTTCACCTGAATGCGATTCCCGACCGGAGTGATTGGGTGTCCTTGTTCTCAAAACGGGACACCCAAGCTTCCACCCAAAGGCAATTCCCAACCGGAGTGATTGGGTGTCCTTGTTCTCTGCCGGTCGTTGAACTGGTCCCAGGTGATGGCCATGGGCGTCGGGAAAGCCGCCTGGTCGCTGCGGATCCGGACCATGTCGAAATCGTCAGCACCCACTCCGGGCCAGATGCCCTCCGAGATGGAAACCAGCTTGGTGTGGGGCGCGATCGGCACCGTTCCGGAATCCCCGACCGGCGTCCCCTGCCGGAAGGCCTCGAGTCGGACCGGCAGGATGACATCCGTCGGGTTCATCACCGCGACCCCCGTGCCGATAAAGTGGGCCTGGATGGTGTTGGGCAGCACGTACTCCCAGGCCAGCGTGTCCTGCATGAAGAATTCGCACAGCGACAGGCTGTCCCCGTAGCGATAGGACAGTTTGGGCCGGATCCGTTTGCTGGCTGTGGCGACGGCGCAGGTGCCTTCCACGGCCTCGAGCACGATCTCCCCCGGCGCCGCCACGTAGCTGTCGTCGGCTGGCATCACCACTCTGGTCACGGCATTTGCCCCCACATCGTACTCGGTGGATGACACCTGCTGGCCCTGGCTGTTCCAGACGGTCAGTGTGAAGGATTCGGACGCGTCCCCGTTGTTGTACACCTCGATCCGGGTGATCCAGGGCGGTTGGGCGGTGACGTGGGCGCCATAGTAGGTGTAGGCCGGCAGCCACGCGGTTCCCGCCGCGATCGCCACCAGTCCGAACAGGGCACGGAAAAACGCTTGGCGCATAGGACCTCCTCGGCGGAAGCAGTCCCGTCTGTTTTGTCTTTTCCTATTTATTATATGCAGATCACAGCCGGCGCGCCCGATTCTGGTTGGATCAATCGCGATCTGGTGATCCCCGTCACCAATCATACCAACCCGGCCGAGCCGGAACCAAACGATCGGCGTGGCAGTGGATGAGCCCAAGACCGTGCGTCCGGGTATACGTTTTCTCCAGCCGCGCGACAGCGGGGCTTGCGAAAGCAGGACACCCAAGCTTCCACCCAAAGGCAATTCCCGACCGGAGTGATTGGGTGTCCTTTTTCGCCGCCGTTAGAATTGATCACAAAAACGGGACACCCAAGCTTCCACCCAAAGGCAATTCCCGACCGGAGTGATTGGGTGTCCTTTTTCCTTTTTCTCATTCGTCTTCAGTCTTCTCCACACATCAGTTCCTCCGCGGCGAAAGATGGGCGGCCGAGCTGAGCCATTGTGCAGGGCGATCCGATGGGTCGTGAAGATTCAACGGGCCGCGTCCGGCGGACGCGGCCTACGGACTCTTCCGGGAGGCGCACGGCGCTGCAGCGCGCACGTCACGTACATCGTTTGGCACGCGTTCATGGAACGCACGACGAACTTGATTTTTCCGCACTTCCCGGTAGAATGGTCGCTTTTACACTGTCATCGGGAAGGTAATCATTGAAACCGAAGGATTTCGCGTTTGCGGCGCTGGTGCTGGCCCTGTTCGCGCCGTTTTTTCTGTTTCCGGACGCCCTGGCCGCGTACAAGACGGCCAACGCGCAACACCCGCTGCTGCTCAGCTTCCTCAAGTTCGCCGTGCTGGCCACCCTGGGCGAATGCCTGGGCTTGCGCATCCGCACCGGGCGTTATAACCAGCCGGGCTTCGGCATCCTGCCCCGGGCCGTGGTCTGGGGCGTGCTGGGCGTGACGATCAAGGCCGCCTTCACCATCTTCACCGCCGGCACCCCGCGCTTCCTGGCCGAGCTGGGGGCCACGCTGCCGCCGGACATCCTGAAGCAGCCGTTTTCCGGGTTGAAACTGCTGACCTCGTTCTCCGTCAGCGTGGCCATGAACCTGGTTTTCGCCCCGTGGATGATGACCCTGCACAAGGTGACCGACGACCACATCGGCCGGACGGGCGGGAGCTTGCGCGGGTTGTTCACGCCCATCGCCTTCGGCGAGATTCTGGCCGGCCTGAACTGGCCGGTGATGTGGCATTTCGTTTTCAAGAAGACCATTCCGCTGTTCTGGATTCCCGCCCACACCGTCACCTTCCTCCTCCCTCCCGAGTACCAGATCGTGTTCGCCGCCGTGCTGGGGATCGTGCTGGGCGTACTGTTGGCCATCGCCGCGCGGATGAAACGCTGAATGACGCGGGCGGCGCACCGGCCGTCGACGGATGGGATGCGCGCCCGGATCCCGAACCATAGCACAACAGGTCTACTGCCTCGGCTGATTGCACCGCCATCGCCCGTCTGACCAGAACAGAGGGCGCCATCGCTTTCAAACTGTTCACAACATACTGATATAATAGGGTATTTATCAAATTCATACCGGCAGACAATCCTGGTAATTGACGCTACAGACAGACCAAAAAATACATTATTATTTAAAAAATATAATAATAATAAAAAAGCTTGACGCCGGCAGTCCATGGTGGCATATTCTCTTCGTGAATTATTTCACATAGTGAAAAAATTCACAAATAACGACCGATCGCCTTTAATATGCTGTCAGAAAAACAAATCAGCCGATTGAGCCACTATCGCCGTCTCCTGAAAACAATGGAAGCTCAGGGGCTCGTGTATATCTTTTCCCACCAGTTGGCCTCCATGGCGCATGTGACGGCGGCCCAGGTGCGGCGGGATCTCATGGACATCGACATTTCCGGCACCCCCGCCAAGGGCTACCGGATTGACGCATTGGCCGAGTGTCTCCGGCGGGTACTGGCGCCCGAAGCAGTCCAGCGCGTTGCCCTGGTGGGCGTGGGCAACCTGGGCCGGGCCCTGCTGGATTACTTCCGCGGCCGCACCCCGACCCTGTCCATCGAAGCCGCGTTCGACTCCGATCCCGCCAAGACCAACCGGGTCATCAACGGCTGCCGGGTCTATCCGGTCTCCGAACTGGTGGACCGGGTACGCGAGCTCGGCATCTCCATCGGCATCATCGCCGTCCCCGCCGAGGCGGCCCAGGAAGTCGCCAACCTGCTCGTGCGGGGCGGCGTCACCGGAATCCTCGACTGCGCGCCCACCCGGCTGCGGCTGCCGCACGGCGTGTATCTCGAGAACCTCGACATGACCGCGTCCCTCGAGCGGACCGCCTATTTCGCCATGCAACTGAAACCGAACAAGGAAGTGCTATCATGAACGATCTCGATTCGATCCTGGGCAGCTTCCCCGACGCCAAGCGGGACAGCCTGATCCCGATTCTGCAGGCCGTCCAGGAGTCCCAGGGCTTCCTGTCGCGCGAGGCCGTGGTTCGGGTCTCCCGCCACTTGAAGATGCCGGCCAGCAAAATTTACGGCGTGGCCACCTTCTACAACCAGTTCCGTTTCCAGGCCAAGGGGCGGTACCACATCATGCTGTGCCGCGGCACGGCCTGCCACGTCAAGGGCTCCGCCAAGCTGCAGGAGATCATCTGCAAGCAGCTCAGGATCCAGCCCGGCCAGACCACCCGCGACGGCCTCTTCAGCCTGGAAGTGGTGGCCTGCATCGGCGCCTGCGGACTGGCGCCGGTCATCAGCGTCAACGGTGAATTCTATTCCAGCATGACTCCGGACAAGGTCATGGAGCTGCTGGACAATTTCAAGAACAAGGCGACCTCCCATGAAGGCAACTAATTCCACTCCGGTTCCCCGTCCCGCTGACCCGTCTCCGGCCGTCGCCGGCGCCATCGCGCCATGGCTGGCGGAGCGGCTGAGCGACACCTTGCCCCGGCTGCGTCGCGACATCGTCGCGCACCCGGTGGTCTTCGTGGGCGCCGGCACCTGCGGCCTGGGCGCGGGGGCCAGGAAAACGGCGCAGGCGGTCCGAGACTACTGCCAGACCCACCAGCTCACCGCCGATCTTGTCGAGGTGGGCTGCATCGGCATGTGCTCCGCTGAACCGCTCCTGGACGTCCAGATGCCCGGCCGCACCCGGATCTCGTTCACCCATGTCACCGCCGACTGCGTGCCCGCCATCCTCGATGCCATCCGCAACGACCAGATCCCCGAGAACGGGTGGCTGGGCCAGTTCCGCCACCCGGAACACCGGCCGTACGCCGGCGTGCCGTTCATCGACGAGCATCCCTTTTTCGCGCCCCAGACCCGGTGGGTGCTGGCCAACTGCGGCCGCATCGATCCCACCCGGATCGAGGAATACATCGCCCGGGGCGGCTACACCGCTCTCGTCCAGGCCCTGAACTGCAAGACGCCGGTCGAGGTGATCACCGAGGTGGAGCTCAGCGGGCTGCGCGGCCGCGGCGGCGGCGGCTTCCCCACCGGCCGCAAATGGCGGCTGGCCCGGCAGAACGAGGGGAGCCAGAAATACCTCATCTGCAACGCCGACGAAGGCGATCCGGGCGCATTCATGGACCGGGCCGTCATCGAAGGCGACCCGCATCGGCTGCTGGAAGGCATGGCGCTGGCGGCCTACGCCATCGGCGCCTCCAAGGCGTACGTTTACATCCGCGCCGAGTACCCGCTGGCCATCGAACGCCTGAAGCGGGCCATCCAGCAGGCCGAGGAGTGGGGCCTGCTCGGCCGCAACATCCTCGACAGCGGCTTCAACCTGACCGTGGTCATCAAGCAGGGCGCCGGCGCCTTCGTCTGCGGCGAGGAGACCGCGCTCATCCACAGCATCGAGGGGAAGCGCGGCATGCCGCGCCCCCGGCCGCCGTATCCGGCCCAGAGCGGCCTGTTCGGCAAGCCCACCGTCATCAACAACGTGGAAACCCTGGCCAACATCCCGCCGCTCGTCGCCAACGGCGCTGCCTGGTTCAACGCGGTGGGCACCGACAGCAGCAAAGGCACCAAGGTCTTCGCCCTGTCCGGCAAGGTGACCAACACCGGGCTCATCGAGGTCGCCATGGGCACGTCGATGCGCCGGATCATCTTCGACCTGGGCGGCGGCACCCCCGGCGGCAAGCGGTACAAGGCGGTTCAGATCGGCGGCCCGTCCGGCGGCTGCATTCCGGAGCAGCACCTTGACATCCAGGTGGATTACGAATCGCTCAAGACGGTGGGCGCGATGATGGGCTCGGGCGGCCTCGTGGTCATGGACGAGGACACCTGCATGGTGGACGTGGCCAAGTTCTTCATGGACTTCATCCAGCGGGAAAGCTGCGGCAAGTGCATTCCGTGCCGGGAGGGCACCAAGCGGATGCTGGAAATCCTGGAGGCCATCACCCGCGGCCGCGGCCAGGAGTCCGGCCACCAGGCCCTCGAGCGTTTCAAGGGCGTGATGCATCTGGCCGAGCTGGCCGAGGTGATTCGCGACACCAGCCTGTGCGGCCTGGGCCAGACCGCGCCCAACCCGGTGCTCAGCACCCTGCGCTGGTTCCGCCACGAATACGAGAGCCACATCTTCGACCGGCGCTGCCCGTCGAAGGTCTGCCCCGGCCTGCTGGAATACCGGATTGACGCCGAGCGCTGCAAGGGCTGCACCCTGTGCGCGAAGAAGTGCCCGGCCGGGGCCATCATGGGCGCCCCCAAGAGCCCCCACTACGTCATCACCGACAAATGCATCGGCTGCGGCACCTGCGTGGAAGTCTGCCGGTTCCAAGCCGTCGCGGTGGTCTGAGGAGAAATACGCCATGATCACATTGCAAGCCAACAATCGGACGATCCAGGCGCAGGAAGGCGAGACCATCCTGTCCGCCCTCAAGCGGGCCGGCATCTCCGTGCCCACGCTCTGCCACATGGAATCGCTCCTGCCCAACGGCGCCTGCCGGCTCTGCGTGGTGGAGGTCGAGGGGCAGCGCGGCCTGATCCCGTCCTGTTCCTATCCGGTGAGCGAAGGGATGAACATCCACACTCATTCCCCGCGCGCCCTGCGCGCCCGAAAGACCATCGTGGAGCTGCTGCTGGCCAACCATCCCGACGACTGCCTGTACTGCGGCCGGAACGACTCGTGCCGGCTGCGGGCCCTGGCGGCGGAGCTGGGCGTGCAGCAGCGCCGCTTCGGGGGCACCCCGGTGGATCACAAGGTTGACCTGTCCAGCCCGTCGATCGTCCGGGATCCGGCCAAGTGCATTCTCTGCGGCAAGTGCGTCCGCGTCTGCGAGGAGATCCAGGGCGTCTCAGCCATCAACTTCATCAACCGCGGCAGCAAGACCGTGGTGGGGACGGCCTTCAACGAGGGGCTCAACGTGTCGAGCTGCGTCAACTGCGGCCAGTGCGTCATGGTCTGCCCCACCGGCGCGCTGGTGGAGCGAAGCCAGGCCGAGGAGATCCGCGCCGCCCTGGCCGATCCCGAACGGATCGCCGTGGTCCAGCACGCCCCGGCCGTGTCGGTCACCCTGGCCGAGGAGTTCGGCCTGAAACCGGGCCAGGACGTCGCCGGGATCCTGAACGCCGCCCTGCGCCGGCTCGGCTTCAAGCGGGTGTTCGACACCAGCTTTTCGGCCGACCTGACCATCATGGAGGAGGCGTCCGAGCTGGCCCACCGGATCCGGACGGGCGGGCCGCTGCCCATGTTCACGAGCTGCTCGCCGGCCTGGGTGAAGTTCATCGAGGAGTTCTACCCGGACTTCATCGACCACGTTTCCTCCTGCAAGAGCCCCCAGCAGATGCTCGGCGCGGTCATCAAGAGCTTCTACGCCTCGCGCAACGACATCGACCCGGCACGGATCTACAGCGTGTCGGTGATGCCTTGCCTGGCCAAGAAGTTCGAGGCGTCGCGGCCCGAGATGGCGCCCGACGGCCGACCCGACATCGACGCGGTGATCACCACCCGGGAGCTGGCCGCCATGATCCGGATGCAGGGCATCGACTTCGCTTCGCTGGAACCGGAGGCGGCCGACCATCCGTTCGGCGAGCGCTCCAGCGCCGGCAAGCTCTTCGGGGCCACCGGCGGCGTGATGGAGGCGGCGCTCCGCACGGCCCACTTCCTGCTGACCGGCCGTGAGCTCGACCCGCCCAAGATCACCGCTCTCCGCGGCTTCAACGGCATCAAGACGGCCACCGTCCGGATCGGCGACCTCGAGGTGAACGTGGCCGTGGCGAGCGGCCTCGCCAACGCCCGGCAGATCCTCGACGACATCCGCTCCGGCGAGCGGCAGCTGCATTTCGTCGAGATCATGTCCTGCCCGGGCGGCTGCATCGCCGGCGGCGGCCAGCCTTACCTGACCGACCCCGACCGCCTGCGCGCCCGCATGGCGGCCCTGTACGAGATCGACCGGCACGCGCCCGTGCAGACTTCCCACGGCAACGAGGAAGTCGCCCGGCTTTACCAGGAATTCCTGGGCGAGCCGCTGGGCGAGCAGAGCCACCGGCTGCTGCACACCCACTACCTTCGCCGGGACGTGATGCAATAACCTCCGGGTGACCCATGAGCGAAACCGCCGTCCCCCACTACATCCAGACCATCCGGGAACGCTGCCGCGTCTGCTACACCTGCGTGCGCGAGTGCCCGGCCAAGGCCATCCGGATCCTGGGCGGGCAGGCCGAGGTGATCCCCGAGCGGTGCATCGGCTGCGGCAACTGCATCCGGGTCTGCAGCCAGGACGCCAAGCAGGCCGCCAGCTCCATCGACACGGTCACTGCCATGCTGGCGGAGGCCGTTCCGGTGGCGGCGATCGTGGCGCCCAGCTACCCGGCCGAGTTTCCGGACCAGGACCCCCGCCGCCTGGTCGGGGCATTGAAGCAGCTCGGCTTTTCTTTCGTTCTCGAGGTGGCCTTCGGCGCGGATCTGGTCTCCCGGGCCCTGCGGCAGCTTCTCGAGAAGGATCCCGTCCGCCATTACATCACCACCGCCTGCCCGGCGGTCGTCGCCTACATCGAGAAATACCACCCCGACCTGGTCAGCTACCTGACGCCTCTCGCCTCACCCATGATCGCCACGGCCCGGGCGCTGCGTCATGAACGCCCCGGCCCCCTGCGCATCGTCTTCATCGGCCCCTGCATCGCCAAGAAGGGCGAGGCCGCCCGGGACACGCTGGCCGGCGAGGTGGACGCGGTGATGACCTTCCGTGAGTTCCGGCGCCTGCTGGTCCACCGCGGCATCGAGTGCCGGGACGCGGATCCCGCCGACTTCGACCCGCCGCGGGGCGGCCTCGGCACCCTGTACCCGCTCAGCGGGGGGATGTTCCAGAGCTCGGCCATCCGGGAGGACCTGCTGACCGTCGACTACGTGGCGGCGCAGGGGCGGACCAATTTCGTCGAGGCGATCAAGGAGTTCGATTCGGGCGCCCTCAACGCCCGGCTGCTGGAGCTGCTCTGCTGCAACGGCTGCACCATGGGCGCCGGGATGAGCGTCAAGAGCCCTTTGTTCGTCCGCCGCACCCAGCTCAGCCGGTTCGCGCAGGACCGCCACCAATCCATGGACTGGCCGGCCTGGGAAGCGGACATGGCCCGGTTCGCCGGCCTGAACCTGGGGGTCGAATTCTGCGCCGACGACCAGCGGGACGAGGTGCCGTCCCGAAACCTCATCCGGGAGATCATGGCCCGGATCGGCAAACTGGCCCCGGAGGACGAGCTCAACTGCGGCGCCTGCGGCTACGACACCTGCGTCGAACACGCCGAGGCCATCGCCCGCGGGGTGGCCCAGAGCGAGATGTGCCTGCCCCACACCATCGACCAGCTCCGCCGGGCGGTGGACGAGCTGGCCCAGTCGCACCAGCAGCTCCAGGACACCCAGGAGGCGCTGATGCACTCGGAAAAGCTGGCCAGCATGGGGCAGCTGGCGGCCGGCATCGCCCACGAGGTCAACAACCCGCTGGGCGTCGTGCTGATGTACTCGCACCTGCTGCACGACGAATGCCCGCCCGATTCGCCGCTGCGGGAGGATCTGCGGATGATCACCGATCAGGCCGACCGCTGCAAGAAGATCGTCGCCGGCCTGCTGGATTTTGCCCGCCAGAACAAGGTCCTGCATCAGCCCGTCGACATCCGGGAACTCGTTGAGCGCAACCTGCAGGCGATCCCGACCCCGGCCGGGGTGGTCGTGCAGGTGGAGCATCTGCTCGACGACCCGACTGTCGAACTGGACCGGGACCAGGTGTCCCAGGTGATCATCAACCTGGTGGACAACGCCTACGCGGCCATGCCCGACGGCGGCTGCCTCACCGTGCGGACCCGCCTCGAGCACGACGACCTGGTGATCGAAGTGGAGGACACCGGCATCGGCATCCCCAGGGACAACATCAAGAAAATCTTTTCGCCCTTCTTCACCACCAAGCAGATCGGCAAGGGCACCGGCCTGGGCCTGGCGGTGTCGTACGGCATCGTGAAGATGCACCGCGGCAGCATCGCCGTGGAGTCCAACGCCGATCCCGCGGCGGGACCGACGGGCACCACGTTCCGGGTGAAGCTGCCTCGTCGCGGTCCGCAGGAGTAGCCGGTCCGCCATCCGGCCGACAACAAGGAGAACACACGCCATGCAACAACCGAAACACACGATCCTGGTCATCGACGACGACGTCGACTTCATCCAGCAGCTCCAGATTTCCCTGGCGGCGGCCGGTTTCGCCGTCCGCACCGCGTTCGGCGAACAGGAGGCCGAGCAGGCCCTCCGGGAAGGCCGGCCGGACCTGGTGATCTCGGACCTGATGATGGAGCACATGGACGGCGGTTTCGTGCTGTGCCACCGGATCAAGCAGCAGGATCCCACCATCCCGGTGATCCTGACCACGGCCGTCACCAGCGCCACCGGTTTGCGGTTCGACACCATCTCGGCCGACGAGCGCTCCTGGGTCAAGGCCGACGCCATCCTGGCCAAGCCGGTGCGGTTCGAGCAGATCATCCGAGAAATCCGCCGCCTGCTGCCGGAGGCGTGATGGTCGAAACGTTGCGGGTCCTCATCGTCGACGACGAGCCGGGGATGCGCCTGGCGGCCGAGCGCACGCTCCGCCAGTTCCAGATCGATTTCCCCGACCTGGAGGCCCGGCTGGAATTCGACATCCGGCAGGCCGCCAGCGGCGAGGAGGGGCTCGAGGTCATCCAGTCCTTCCAGCCGCAGCTCCTGCTGCTGGACCACAAGCTGCCCGGCCTGTCCGGTCTGGACGTGCTCGAACGGATCGTGGCCCGGAAGATCGAGCTGCACACGGTGATGATCACGGCCTACGCCTCGCTGGAGACGGCGATCCGGGCCACCAAGCTGGGCGCGTTCGATTTCCTGGCCAAGCCGTTCACGCCGGAGGAGCTGCGGATGACGGTGCGCAAGGCGGCGCACCATTACCTGCTGCAGCGCCGCGCCGACGAGCTGGCCCGCGAGAAGCGGCAGATCCGGTTCCAGTTCCTGTCCGTCCTGGCCCACGAGCTCAAGGCGCCCATCGCGGCCGTCGAGGGCTACCTGTGCCTCCTCAAGGACCTGCCAGCCGGCGTGGACCCGCAGACGTACGCCCAGGTCGTCGACCGGTCGCTGCTGCGCATCGAGGGCATGCGCAAGCTGATCTTCGACCTGTTGGACCTGACCCGGATCGAATCGGGCCAGAAAAAGCGCGAGCTGGCCGACCACGACCTGGTGGAGATCGCCCGCCTCAGCCTGGAAACAGTCCAGCCGTCGGCCGACGCCCGGGGAATCACGCTGGCGTTTGAACCGGCCGGATCCGTCGTCATGACCGTCGACCGGGGCGAGATCGAGATCATCCTCAACAACCTGCTGTCCAACGCCGTCAAGTACAACCGCGACGGCGGGCGCGTCACCCTGACGATCGCCCGCGAGGCGGACCGGGTCTGGATCCGGGTGGCCGACACCGGGATCGGCATGACCCCGGAGGAAGTGAGCCGGCTGTTCGGCGAGTTCGTCCGGATCAAGAACGAGCAGACCCGCAAGATTTTGGGCAGCGGGCTCGGCTTGTCCATCGTCCGGCGGCTGGCCCACCTGTACGGCGGCGAAGTGACGGTGGCCAGCACGCCCGGCGAGGGCAGCACGTTCAGCGTGTGGCTGAACCCCGCCGGCGCCGGCGGCGCAGCGACCGCGGTGGAGCCGACCGAATGACCGTGACAGAGATCGAAACCTGGCTGCGCGAGGATGATGCCGGGCGCCTGGAGCGCCTCTGGGCGATGGCCGACGGCGTCCGCCGGCAGCATGTGGGTGACGCCGTGCACCTGCGCGGCCTGTTGGAGATCTCGAACCACTGCCGCCGGCAGTGCGCCTATTGCGGGATCCGGGCCGGCCGGAACGAGCTGGTCCGCTACCGGCTGACCGAATCCGAAATCATGGACTGCGTGCGGCTGGCGGCATCGCTCGAACTGGGCACGGTGGTGCTCCAGGCGGGCGAGGATCCCGGCCTGACCCGGGCCGGCGTCGCCGGCCTGGTCCGCCGGATCAAGGCGGAGACGCCGCTGGCCGTCACCCTGAGCCTGGGCGAACGCGATGACGATGAGCTGACGGCCTGGCGCGACGCGGGCGCCGACCGGTACCTGCTGCGGTTCGAAACGTCCAACCCGGAGTTGTACCGCCGGATTCATCCCGCCCGGCCCGGCGAGACCCGCGATCGGTCGGCCGTGCTGCAGAGCTTGCGCCGTCTCGGCTACGAAGTCGGCAGCGGCGTCATGGTGGGGATCCCCGGGCAGACGCATCGGGACCTCGCCCGGGACATCGCCCGGTTCGGCGAGTTGCGGCTGGACATGATCGGACTCGGGCCGTACCTGCCCCACCCCGAGACGCCGCTCGGCCGGACCGGCCAAGCGGTCACGGACCCCGTTGCCGACCAGGTGCCCAACTCCGCGGCCATGGCCACCAAGGCCATGGCGCTGGCCCGGCTGGTCTGCCCGGGCGCGAACATCCCCGCGACCACCGCTCTGGCGACCGCTGATCGCGACGGGGGGTATGCGCTCGGCCTGCAGCGGGGCGCCAACGTGATCATGCCCGATCTGACGCCGCCCGAATATTGTGAACTGTATGCCATTTATCCCGGCAAGACCCCGCCGAACGCCGACCGGGTCGAGGCCGCCCGAGCCGTCCAGGCGCTGGTGGCGTCCCTGGGCCGGACCGTCGGCCGGGGGCCGGGCGGCGCCATGCGCCGGGGGGACGCATCGTCCCGAGCCAAGGAGTGTCCATCATGTTCGAAGTGAACGAAACCAATATGAGCCGCCACGCGGTCGACTTCATCGATGACGACCGGCTGTCCCGGCTGATCGGCGGACCGCCGCCGGAGTCCGCCCGGGTCCGGGACGTGCTCGCCAAGAGCATGGCCAAGGAGGCCCTCAACCTCGAGGAGACGGCGGTCCTGATTCGGACCGCGGATCCGGCGCTGGTGGAGGAGATCTTCGCCTCGGCGCGGCAGCTCAAGCGTGACGTCTACGGGAACCGGATCGTCCTGTTCGCCCCGCTCTACATCGGCAACGAGTGCCTCAACGAGTGCGGCTACTGCGCCTTTCGCAAGTCCAACCCCGACGTGGTCCGGCGCACGCTGCGGCCCGACGAGCTGCGCCAGCAGGTGACGGCCCTGGAGCAGCAGGGGCACAAGCGGCTGATCCTGGTGTTCGGCGAGCATCCCAGCTACGATGCCGAGTTCATCGCCGCCACTACCCGGCAGGTGTACGGCATCCGCGTCGGGCACGGCGAAATCCGCCGCGTCAACATCAATGCCGCTCCGTGCGACCATGCCGGTTACCGGATCATCAAGGAGGCGGGGATCGGCACCTACCAGATCTTCCAGGAGACCTATCACCACCCCACCTACGCCCGCTACCATCCGGCCCACACCCGAAAAGGCAACTACCTCTGGCGCCTGGACGGCCTGTCCCGGGCCATGGAGGCCGGCATCGACGACGTGGGACTGGGCGTGCTGTTCGGGCTCTACGACTGGCGCTTCGAGCTGCTCGGGCTCATCAGCCACGCCCGCCACCTGCAGAAGCGCTACGGCGTCGGGCCGCACACCATCAGCTTCCCGCGGATCCGGCCCGCCTGCGGAGTGCGGGTGGACCCGACCTGGACGGTCGCCGACGGCGACTTCAAGCGCCTCATCGCCATCCTGCGCCTGGCCGTGCCGTACACCGGCCTCATCCTCACCGCGCGGGAGACCCCGGAGATCCGCCGCGAGCTGCTGGGATTCGGCGTGTCCCAGATCGACGCCGGCAGCCGGCTCGAACTGGGCGGCTACACCGAGGCCGGCGATGCCCAGTGCATGGAGCGGGAGCAGTTCGAACTGGGCGACATCCGCTCGCTGGACGAGACCATCCGCCAGCTCCTGCACGACGGCTTCATCCCCAGTTTCTGCACCTCCTGCTACCGCCTCAACCGCACCGGCGAGCACTTCATGGAGTACGCCATCCCCGGGTTCATCCAGCGCTTCTGCACCCCCAACGCCCTGATGACCCTCGCCGAGTACATCGAGGATTACGCCTCCCCCGAAACCCGCGCCGCGGGCGAGGCGGTGCTGACCCGCGAGCTCGACCGCTTCGCCGACGCCCCTGCCCGGGGCCGCCTGGAGGCCCGGCTGGAGCGGATCCGCGGCGGCGAGCGGGACATTTATCTCTGAGCGGCGCGACCGTGGCGCCCGCGGCGCCCGCGCCCGGGCGCGGGCGGTCCGCCCAATCGGCCGGCAGGTGAACATGAACAAAGCCCCCCGCGGCATGCGACTGCACATCGGGTTCTTCGGCCGGCGCAACGTCGGCAAGAGCTCCCTGCTCAACGCGCTGGTCCGGCAGTCGGTCTCCATCGTCTCGCCCGAAGCGGGGACCACCACCGACCCGGTGGAAAAACCCATGGAGTTCCTCCCCCTGGGCCCGGTGCTGTTCATCGACACGGCCGGGATCGACGACACCGGCGCCCTGGGCGACCTGCGGATCGGCCGGACCCGCCAGGTCCTGGACCGGACGGACCTCGGCCTGGTGGTCGCCGGTCCGGCCGGCTGGGGCGAGTTCGAGGAGGCGCTCCTCGGCGAGTTCGCCCGCCGCGGGGTGGCCGCCGTCGCGGTGTTCAACCAGGTGGATGTCGCCGCGCCGGCGGACGACGTCCTGGCCGGGCTGGCGGCGCGGCAGGTGCCCGTGGTGCGGACCTGCGCCCGCTCCGGCGAGGGGCTGGCGGCGCTGCGTGAGGCCATCCTGCGGGCCGCGCCCGACGATTTCATCGACGCCCCCGCCATCCTGCGCGACCTCGTTCCGCCCGGCGAGCTGGCCGTGCTCGTGGTGCCCATCGACAAGGAGGCGCCGCGGGGACGCCTCATCCTGCCCCAGGTCCAGACCATCCGCGACCTGCTCGACGGCGACGCCACCTGCCTCGTGACCAGGGAGCGCGAGCTGCGCGGCGTGCTGGAGCGCCTCACCCGGCCCCCCGCCATCGTGGTCACCGACTCCCAGGCCTTCCGGCAGGTGGCCGCCGACACGCCGCCGGCGGTGCCGCTGACCTCGTTTTCCATCCTCTTCGCCCGCTTCAAGGGCGACCTGACCGAGCTGGCCCGGGGCGCGGCCGCCATCGACGCCCTCCGGCCGGGCGACCGGGTGCTGGTGGCCGAGGCGTGCAGCCACCATCCCATCGCCGACGACATCGGCCGGGTCAAGCTGCCGCGCTGGCTCACCGAGCACGTGGGCGGCCCCCTCGAGTTCGACACCGTCCAGGGGCACGACTTCCCGGCGGATTTGAACCGTTACCGTCTCGTGGTGCACTGCGGCGGCTGCATGCAGAACCGCCGGGAGATGCTGGGCCGGATCCTGCGCGGCCGCGCCGCCGGCGTGCCGGTGACCAACTACGGCCTGGCCATCGCCGCGACCATGGGGATTCTCGACCGCGCCCTCGCCCCCTTCCCCGCCGCCCTGGCGGCCTGGCGCGCCGCGTCGGCGCCGGCGTCCTGACCGCGCGTTCCGACAGGCCCCCTCCGCGTCGCGCCCCGCGCAATCCTTCAGGGACGTCGAGTCGCTGCCGGCGGACGCCGCCGCCCCCGGAACGTCTTCTCCAGATAGCCGCTGCGGTACACCGCGGTCAGGCCCCGCAGGTACAACCCGGGGAACAGCCGCTGGCACAGCCAGATCGCCCGTCCGCCCAGCGGGGTGATCACGCGGAACCGCCCGCGGCCGACGGCGCGGACCACGCGGCAGGCGATCGCGTCGGCGGTGGTCCGGGAGCGGCGGAGCAGCACCTCGGCCATCCGCCGCTGGCGCGCGTCGGTGGAGGTGAAGCCCTCCATGATGTTGGACCGGAAGTAGGTGGGGCAGACCACCGTCACGCCCACCCGGTGGGGCGCCAGCTCCACCCGCAGGGTCTCGGACAGGGCGATCACCGCGGCCTTGGACGCGTTGTAGCCGGCCATTTCGGGATACGTGGCGAACCCGGCGGCGGAGGCGATGTTGACGATGTGGCCGCCGCCCTGCGCCTTGAAGCCGGGGATGAAGGCGCGGCAGCCGTGGATGACGCCCCGGAGGTTGACGGCCAGGATGCGGTCCCACTCCGCGAGGGGGATCTGCTCGAAGTGGCCGGCGGCCACGATGCCGACGTTGTTCACCAGGATGTCGAGCCCGCCCCAGGCGGCGCCGATGGCGCGCGCCGCCGCCTCCAGGTCCTCGGGGCGGCAGACGTCGCAGGGGATCTCCAGCGCGTCGCCGCCGGCCGCCCGGACCCGCCGCGCCGTCTCCTTCGCGCGCCCGGCGTCGATCTCGGCCACGGCGACCCGCCAGCCCAGGCGGGCGAACTCCAGGGCCAGGGCCCGGCCGAGCCCGGAACCGGCGCCGGTGATCAGGACGCGCTTGTCTGGAAACCGCTTCATGTTCCGGCTGCTCCTTGGACGGTCGCAGTGTGCGGGCGGCCGATTTGTCTGTTCGCATCCGGTCGGACTGCCGGCCCGCCCGACGGTCACCGTCCCGTCGACATGCTCAATGGTTCCGGTCACACCTGCTCGCGCGATGGCTCCGGTCACGCCTGCTCGCGCGGCAGTTTTCGTCCCGCTCCATTATCCGGCCCCGCTCCGTCGTTTGCAACCGCGCGCTGCAAACCGCGATCCGCATGTGGCGCAGGCGTCCCGCCTGAGCCACTTTCTCACGCCAATCCGCTCCTCGGCTTTCCATTAACAAAAAGCAGTGCTTGGCGTCTTCGCGCCTTGGCGTGCTGGAATCATTCCGCCGCATTTGCGCCTCCGCGGTGAGTCTCCTTCGCCGATTTACCCTCTCGTCATTCCATTGACAAAAAGAACCGCTTGGCGTCTTCGCGCCTTGGCGTGCCACAAATCCCTCCGCGCCCTCTGCGTACTCTGTGGTGAATCTCCCCCGCCGTCTCGCCGGTTCAATTCCTCAGGCGGGACGCCTGAACCACTTCATTCTCCGCTTCGCCACCTCGCCATTCCATTGACAAAAAGCAGCGCTTGGCGTCTTCGCGCCTTGGCGTGCTGGAATCATTCCGCCGCATTTGCGCCTCCGCGGTGAGTCTCCTTCGCCGATTTACCCTCTCGTCATTCCATTGACAAAAAGAACCGCTTGGCGTCTTGGCGCCTTCGCGAGCCGATTTCTCCCTCCGCGCCCGGGGAAACTCCGACCCCTCGTCGGATTACGATTTCATCGTGCTGACAGCCCGCCCCATCCCCGCGGAAACCGACGCCCGGTTGCAGGACGCCATCTACGACTTCGAGTTGGACCGACAGGTGGTGTTCTCGCTCCTGGTCTTTTCGCGCGACCAGTGGGACACTCCCGGCACGGTGGCGGCTCCCTTCCGCCGTCGGGTGGAGCGCGAGGCGGTCGCCCTGTGAACCCGGATGACCAGACCACCGTCCGGTACCGTCTGGATCGGGCCGCGGAGGCGCTGGCGGAAGCGCAGCTCCTGCTGGCTCACGGGCACACCCGCACAGCCATGAATCGACCGTATTTCGCGTGCTTCTACGCGGTCTCCGCCCTGCTGCTGACGTAGGGCCACTCAGCCCCCAAACACAGCGGGATCCGGGCGCTGTTTGATCAGCACTGGATCAAGACCGGCCGCCTGCCCCGGGAATCGGGCAAGTTGTTCCGGCGGCTGTTCGAGGAGCGCCAGCGCAGCGATTACCTGGACCTCGCGGCGTACACGCCGGCCGAAGTCGCCGCCCTGATGGAACAAGTCCCGTCGTTCATCGACTCCATCCGTCAGATCGTGAACGCCGCGACCGGGGATTGATTGTTGACAGTTGATCATTGATGGTTGACAGGTCAACGCTCATGGGATGCCCCCATTTTCTCGACACTCGTCGTGTTGGGCCGAGGATTGAACAGACGAGGATTGTGCAATCCCCCGCTTGCCCCCCAAATAGCCAATCAAATATTCGCAATCATCAATAACCAATAGAACGGATCCTCCGCGCCCTGTGACCTCTGTGGTGAGTTCCATCGCCGGTTAGCCGGTTCGCCGGCTCTTTTCCAAGCTCTACACTCCGATCTCGTGGCTTGCCCGTCCCCCGTCCGCCCCCCGCATGGGGACGCGGCTCCGCGGCGGCGCGTCCGCCCGCTCCACGGGCCCTCGCCAGAGCCGGAAAAGCCAGCCCGCCGTGCGGCACAGCGTGGGCGCCAGCCCGACGATCCCGAACAGCAGCACCGCGGCGTCCGCCAGGTGCGCCTGAGCCAGGTGCGCCAGCCGCCGGGCGACGCGCTTGAGGAAGGGCCGGCGCTCCGCGTCGTCCCCCCACCGCCCCAGCCCCGAGTTTTCGATGACGGCGCGGCTCCGGGAAAAGACCAGGGCCCAGACGGCGCGCAGCGGATTGAAGAACCAGACGTACGCCGCCAGCACCCGGAGCTGTATCACCCACGGCCGCGGATGCCGCGACGCCACCACGTGCATCCCGTTCGTCATCTCGGGTCCCACGGCGCGCCCCGCCGCGGACCGGAAGGCGAACCCCGACGCGTACGCCGCCTCGTACGAGCGGGAGCCGGGCGCGGGGGTGAGCACCAGCATCTGTATGAAGATCGCCCCGGCGCGCCGGAGCCGCCCCAGCTGGTTGATGAGGCCGGCGTGACTGCCGAAGGATACAAGAGGCTGCGCGTCGTGGTGCATGAGCATGGGGACGGGGAAGATGCCGTGCTGCCGGAGCAGGCGGAACGCCTCCTCCGTCCGGTCAGCGTGCTGCCCCTTGCGGACCAGGGCGCCGCTCATGTCCTCCACCCCCAGCCACAGCGCCCACACGCCGGCGCGGCGCACCCGGGCCAGATGGTCCTTCATCTTCAGCGTGTCGTGCACCGAGACTTCGGTGCCCAGGCGGATCTTGGCGTGGGACCGCGAGCCGGCGTCCACGCGGCGGGCCAGCGCCTCGACGATATCCAGCGCCCGCGCCGGGTCGGCGAAGAAGTTGTCGTCGGCGCCGAAGTAGAGGCGGATGTGGAATTCGTCGAACAGCCGCCCGATCTCCTCGGCGACGCGCTCGCCGCTCTTGGCCCGGAGTTGCCGCTGGTTGTAGGCCGGAATGGGGCAGAAATCGCAGCTGAAGCGGCACCCCAGGGTGAGCACCAGCGCGCCGATGGGCGAGTGGCGGCGGACCTCGCCGGCGGGGAGGGGGGCCGCGGCCAGGGTGGGCCCGTCGCCGGCCGGCTCCAGGAGCGCGTAGCCCAGGGCCGGGTGGGGCAGCTCGTCGAGGTCGCCCAGGAGGCGCTGGATGCCCGTGTCCACCAGCTCCTCGACGCGGCCGCGGGCGTCGGTGCGCGCGTAGACCAGCCCCGGCACCGCGTCGAGCGCGCCCGAGTCACGGGCGCGGGCGAAGGCCGACCGGAGCGGCTCGCCCGGGGCGCGCTCCGCCAGCAGCACCTCCAGCAGGTTCAGAAGCACGTACTCCTCGCCCGTGACGGCCACGTCGGCTCCCCACGGGTCGTCGGGGTCGGCGCCGAAGACGCTCCACGGCTCGTAGATGACCCGCGGGCCGCCGGCGATGATCAGGGGCCGCGCCGCCGCCTCCATTCGGCCGGCGTCGCGGATCAACCGCTCGCTCCGGGCGGCGTGCGCCAGCAGGCTCGACACCAGGAACAGGTCGGGCGCCCGCCCGTCGAGCCGCATCGCCGCCGGGCGGAAGTTCCGCTTCCACGCCTGCAGGACGACGCGCGTCCGGGCGAACCCCGCATCGGCCAGGGCCGCGCCGATGGCCCGCGGGCCCGCCGGGGCCATCCTCACGTCGGCGTATAGGAACGGCAGCATCCGGGTGCGCGGGTCGAACGCGCCGGCCACCACGGCGGCCAGATCGTGCGCCGGCGCCACCCGCCGCAGCCGGTCGCGCAGCCGGCCGTACTCGCCCGGCGGGAGCAGCTCGTCGCCTTTGGGGCGGCTGGGCAGTTCCATCCCTACTCCTCCCCCGCCCGCCGGCCGCACGGTGCTGAGGCGCGTATCGGATTCCAGGCAGTGTTCCAACGTTCTCGTCTCATCATGGAATTTGTAGCCGATTTGGCCGCCCGAGTCAAAGCAAACAGCCCGCCTATTTCTCACCGCGGAGGCGCCGAGCCGCGAAGTGGGAGATCGTTGATGGTTGATGGTTGATTGTTGATCGTTGATGGTTCGTGCTCGTAATCGTCATCGTAATTCGTAATCGTAATTCGTAATCGTGCTCGTCATCGGGGCTCGTGGTTCGGGGCTCGCAGCTCGGGGCTCGAGACTCGGGGCTCGTTCCCAATCCTAAATCTTCTCTGTGCCCTGGTATGTTGAAAGTGTCGAATCGAGTATACACTGATCGCGCCGCGGAAGAGAACGGAGTGTGCCATGAGGCGTGACCTCTACACGGAGATTGTTCCTCCCGGCGGGATCGGTCAATCCGGGGAA